>OLPV01002083.1_pt1 | contig 13680 bp, 10 predicted proteins | sample 1671961 | NCBI WGS metagenome assembly OLPV01 (sample SAMEA3136630, study PRJEB25190) | human gut metagenome | biome: human gut; feature: human-associated habitat; material: faeces | place: Austria | collected 2013
TCACACAAAAAACGTAGATAATTAGCCTGTTTGTGACGATGTGACGCAAGTGACGATAGTGTGCAGGGGGGTAAATTCATTTAACCGTTCTTATCATCCTTACTCCAGCAGCTCCACGCCCATGGCGCTGAGGTCTTGGTCGGTATATGTGCGGCTGGCGTGGCTGAGCGCGCGGCCGCGGCTGCGGTTCTTTGCGGCGGCGCTTGAGTGCTGCTCAATATCCTGCCTTGCGGAGTCAAGGTCACTTATGCCCTGCGCGTGCCAGCGGGCGACGGTGCGCTTTATGGCAGCCCAGGGCTTGTCGCTCGCGCGGCAGCTTTCCGCGCAAAGCAGAAGCAGCTCCGGCGCAATGTTCATGCGCGTGCGCCACATGTCCGCATCGTCCTGCTGTGCGGCTGTCGGGGCGCGATTTATGCCCGCACGGGCAAGCATCATGCGCGCAAGCTCGCGGCTGGCGTCCCGCTCACGCCTAAGCGCAGCTATGGCCTCCGGCGTTACGGCCCCGTTTGCGCGGAAGGTTGTAAGCACCGTGTCAAGATACTTAAAGCTGGGCTGCGCCGCGCTTGTCAGCTCCCCAAGGGCAAGGGATATCACCTCGTCGCTCATGCCCCATTCCTCTTTCCATTTGGCGTAAAGGGCAAGCTCGTCCTCCGTTGCGGCGCGCCTCAACTTCCAGCGGGAAAGTATCTTCTGCGCGCCCGCAATGCGCTCATCTCTGCGGGCTATGTATTCGTTCGCGCTCTCTATCGTGGAAACGTTTGCGTCCGCCCATGCCTTTGCCTCCGCATTCATCTGCCAAAGCTTAACCTTGCTGCCGCGCCGCCGTGCGCAGTCGCTCACCACAAGCGCCGCCGTTTCCTCGCTGAAGCCGAATACCTCTATCCAGTCGCATATCGCGCTCAGCTCGCTCCCCGTGAACACGCGCCCGGGCACGGCCTTGCTCAGCCGCTCTATAAGCGAAGCATAGCGCCGCGTGCGCTCGGCAGGGGCAATGGATTCGGTTTTCAGGAACTCCACTATAAGCGGCTCCCCGCTCGCTATGCGCACCAAGCCCAGCCGCTGCCAATACGCAAACGCATCGCAAAGCTGAGCATCATCCATGCCCAATGCGTCCGCAATGTCCGGCGCATCGCCGCGGCCTGCGGCCATCAGCCCGTATATGTATGCCTTAACAGCCCCATCGGGCGCTGTGGGCATATAGTCTATTATAAATGCGTTATCTATCGCCGTAACGCCCGCATGGGCGGACTGCGTAACAAATCGTGCCAAGCGTGGCTCCTTTCCTGCGCCTTTGGCGGCATTAAAGCTTATAAAGCTCCCTAAACTTTGCCGTAAGGTAATCCGTGTAATACGCGGGGTCAAATTCGCCGCAAAGCACGTTCCGCGTAAGCTCCGCCGTGGGCTTGAGCCTGCCGAAGCGGTACAGCCGCGCCGTGAGCCATTCAACAATGGGCTTCACGCCGCCCACAGCGACTATTTTGCCTATGTCCATATCCTTAGAGATGTTGTGATATATCTGCGCGGAATACGCGCTGCCCACGCAGTAGGACGGGAAATACCCTATCATGCCGCCCGACCAATGGCTGTCCTGCAAAACGCCGTGCGTATCGTCCGGCACGTCCACGCCAAGGTATTCCTTATAAAGCCGGTTCCATTCCGCAGGAAGCTCATCAACGCTCAGCGTGCCGGCAATAAGCTTTTTCTCTATTTCGTAGCGCACCATTATGTGCAGCGGGTATGTCAGCTCGTCCGCCTCCGTGCGGATAAGGCTGGGCATGGACTTGTTGGCCGCGCGGTAGAGCATTTCTTCGCTTACGCCCTGCATCTGCTCGGGGAATATCTCCTTCATTTTGGGATAGAGCAGCGCAATGAATTCGCGGCTGCGGCAAATCATGTTTTCAAACAGGCGGGATTGGCTTTCGTGCAGCGTCATTGTGGCCCCGCCGGAAAGGGGAGAGCCTATAAGCTCATCGCCCATGTTCAGCTCATATAGGCAATGCCCGCCCTCGTGCGCAACGCTGAACATGTTTGAAAGCACGTCGTCCTCGTGGTAATGCGTGGTAAGGCGCACATCGTGCTTGTTGAATTCGGTTGTGAAGGGATGTTCCACCTCCCCTATAACGCAGCTGTCTCGGTCTATGCCGAGGAAATCCATAACAAAGGAGGATAGTCTGCGCTGCCCCTCTATCGGGAACGGACGATGGAGCAGGGAATCATCCGCCTGATTGCCCGATTGGCAAACGGCGTGTATTACCGGCACAAGCTTCGCCTTTACGTCTGCAAAGAAGGGGTCAAGCATTTCAACGCTAAGACCCTCCGAGAACTCCTCCAGCAGCGCGTCGTATGTGTCCTTACCGGGGTACATATGCGCCATAAGGGACTTCTGCGCGGCGATTATCCTTTCAAGATAGGGCTTAAAAAGCGGATAATCGTTGGTCTGCTTAGCCTCGCGCCATTTAACGCTTGCTTCGCTTATCAGCCGCGAATACGCCGCGTATTCCTCAATAGGCACGTTTTCAAGCTTCTTGAGCTGCTTGAGCTCCTCCTCAACCTCTCTCCTTGTTATCTCGTCCAGGCTTTCGCTGTTGGCGTTCAGCTTGTTGAGCAAGCCGCGCACCTCGTCGTTCACCTGCAATTTGTAGCTTTCCTCGCTCAATATTGCCATAGTCTCCGCCATGTGCGGCGCGCCGTTTTTGGGCATTGCCGTTTCGCTGTCGTAGCTGAGCACGCCCATCGCGTGGCTGAGTGCGTTGCGCTTTGCCAATATGGCCTTGTATTGCTTCACGGTGTTCTGCATGGTTATATCTCCTTATTCATTATTCTTCGTTCTTTATCCTGCCCGCAATGGCGTATGCTTCGTTGCGCGCAATGTCGCACAGGGCGCTTATCTGCTTCGCCGCGTCCTTAACGCTCACCCCGCGCCCAATAAGCTCCCGCGCCATATTCTCCGCCCTCTCCGCTGCGTTTTCGCCCCGCTCCTCTGCCCCTGCAACTACCATTACGCATTCGCCCTTGGGCGGCGTATCGGCATACATATCGGCAAGCCCGCTCAGCGTGCAGCGCACCACCTGCTCGAATTTCTTTGTCAGCTCCCGCACCAGCGCGCATTGCCTGTCCCCAAGCATGGCGGCAAGCTCCTTTGCCGTTGCGGCTATGCGCAACGGACTTTCATAGAATATCAGCGTGCCTTTGTGCGCGCCTATTTCGGCTATGGCCTCGCGCCGCTTTTTACCGTCCCGCGGCAAAAAGCCCACGAAGCAGGCGTTCCTTGTGGGCAGCCCGCTCATTACCAGCGCCGTAAGCGGCGCGCTTGCCCCGGGCAGCACGGTGTATTTAGCCCCCGCTGCAATGCATCCCGCAACCAACGCTTCCCCCGGGTCGCTTATGCCGGGCATCCCCGCGTCGCTCACAAAGGCTATCGCCTCGCCCGAAAGCACGCGCTCGGCAATCTCCTCCGCGCGCTGCCTTTCGTTATGCTCATGGCAGGCGATAAGCGGCTTTTTTATCCCAAGATGCGTCATCAGCTCCCGCGTTCTTCGCGTATCCTCGCAATATACCGCGCTGACGCACCTTAGCGTTTCCACCGTGCGCAGCGTAATATCCGCAAGGTTGCCTATCGGCGTTGCGCAAAGATACAGCATGGGTTCAAGCTGCACCGTTGTTTCAATATCGCTCATTGCTGTTCCTCCAGTATAATGCGGCTAAGCTCCGTTCCCGCGCCGCCGCCCTTTCGCCCCTCCGCCAGCGCCAGATACGGCGCCTTGTCCGCGCGGGACTGCACAAGGCAAAGCCGCTTTATGGCAAAATCCGCCTGCTGCATCGCCGTGCAAAGCTGCTGAATGTATTTGGCGGGATAACACACAAAAAACCGCCCGCCCTGCTTAACAACGCGCTTTGCGCACTGCGCCGCTTCGTATATATTCAGCGTGTCGTCAAACGCGCTTGTTGCGCGGCTTTGGTTGGGGCTTTTTGTGCCGCCTGAAAAATACGGCGGGTTGCACACCGCCCCGTCGAACCTGCCGAACTCCGCTTCCGTAAGCGTCCGCGCGTCACATTGTTCAACGCTTATGTGCTCCCCAAGCCTGTTCAGCTCCACGCTCCGTTTAGCCATGCGCACGCATTCGCCGTCAATATCCGCCGCAACAAAGCTTACGCCACATTTGGCGTATGTCAGTATCGCCAGTATGCCCGTGCCCGTGCCAATGTCCAAATACCGCTCCCCCGCGTGCGCGCGCACAAAGTCAGTCAGTAGCACCGCGTCATGCCCGTATGCAAAGCGGGAATCGGAGCGCACGATGACAAGCCCGTCCCGCTGAAGGTCGTCAATAATTTCCATCGCGTCAGCTTTGCCTTCTCTTTATCCGCCCGTATTCCGCCATGAACGCTGCGCTTGCCATGTCGCTTGGCATGTTCCATACGCTTGGCGCTATCGACAGGCAAACAAGCGGCGCTTCCGGCGCGCAGTTGCGCTTGAACTGCTGTGAGAAGAACCTTCTCAGGAATGTGCCGAGCGTGCGGTACACTTCCTCCTCCCCAAAGTCCAGCGTGCCGAGGGCAATGTCGTAAAGCTCCTTCGGCCCCTTGCCTTTAATGAAATAGTATAGGAACAGGTCGTGCAGTTCATAGCTGCCCACCAGCTCCTCCGTCTTTTGGCTTATCTCCCCGCCGTTTGCGGGCAGAAGCTCCGGACTTACGGGCGTGGCCAGAATATCGCGCAGTATTGCGTCCGCATCCGCGCCGAAGTCCGCGCCCACCGCCGCCACCACGCGGCGTATTATCGTCTTTGGTACCGATGCATTCACGCCGTATTGCGCCAGGTGATCCCCGCCGAAGGTGGTCCAGCCGAGCGCAGCCTCGCTCAAATCGCCGGTACCAACGTCCAGCAGCCCTTCTTCATTGGCAATTGAAAGCAGTATCTTGGTGCGTTCGCGCGCCTGCGCGTTTTCGTAAACGGAGTTGTGGTTGGCCTCATCGTGGCCTATATTTGCAAAATGCTCGCGGCAGGCCGCCGCAACGGATATTTCCCTATATTTGCAGCCAAGCGCTTCAACAAGGGCGCGGCTGTTGTTCTTGGTGCGGCTCGTTGTGCCGAAGCCCGGCATGGATACGCCGGTTATCATGCCGCGGCCTATTCCCATTTCGTCCGCCGCCGCGCACGCCACCAGCAGCGCAAGCGCGCTGTCCAGCCCCCCGCTTACGCCTATAACAAAGCCCTTTGCATGAATATGCTCCGCCCTGCGCACAAGCGCCGCCCTTTGCAGCGCGAAAAGCCGCCTGAGCTGCGCCTGAGCCTTATCAGGGTCGTTTGAAACGTAGCCTTCCTCCTCCGCCTCGGTAAACGGTTCAAAGGCGCTCAGCTTATCTATGCACACGTCCGCATAAACGAACGCATCGCGCAAAAGGGGCTCTGATTCGGCCAGTATTTCGCCGTTTGCGGCTATTGCGCAGTACCCATCGAACACAAACGACGTTGTGCTTTCCCCGCGGGAGGGCAGCGCCATTGCGGCGGCCATGCCTGTGCGCGCGCTGTATGCGGCAAGGCTGCTCCTGACCGCGCCGTAGCTTTTTGCCGTGGCGTTTATTGCGCCGGAAAGCAGCATGATGTGCCCCTCCCTCGGCTCTCCCTTGGCAAATATCTGCCCCGCGAAGCCCACGCTCAGGCGCGGTATTGGCGTTAGCGTGGACAGGGACGCCGCCCCGCGCGGAACGGCAGGCGCAAAGCCGAACGGATTTGCCGCGCCGCGGGAGGCGGGTATAACGGCATATATCCTGCCGCCTCTGAGCAGCGCAATGCAGCTGCGCACGCGGCCATCAACCATATACGGCAGGCCTATGCTAACAAAAAGCCAGGTATGCTTAGTGGCCTCCGCCACGGCGCCGAGCGCTTCGCGGCAGGCGTTGAGCATGAGCGGATGCTCCATAAGGGAGCCAAGCGTTGCCCCGCAAAGGAAAAGCTCCGGCAGCACAAGATAGTCCGCCTCCGCCTTCTCCGCGCGGCGTATTGCGCTTATTGCGGCAGCAGCGTTGGCCTTAGGGTCTCCCAATACTATTTCCGGCGATGCCGCGGCAAGGCGCACCGGCGCATCGCTCTGCATTGCAAGCATACATTCGCTCATGGTAATACCTCCATATTTTCGCATAAACTTATTCTATTATACACCACGCATACCGCGCAGGAAAAGCACAATATAAAAGCAGCGCCCGCATACGGGGCGCAGCATTGTGCTTTTTTGTGTTATTTGAACGTATATCTCATTTCAACGTTTTCGCTTTGGCGCGCCTTAAAGCCAAGCTTTTCATAAAGCGGCCTGCCCATCGGCGTTGCGGAAAGCTCTATATACGCAGCGTCGTTTTCCCTTGCCTTCAGCTTCAGCATTTCCATAACAAGGCCCGCGTAGCCCTGCCTGCGGTATTCCGGATATGTCCAAACGCTGACTATGCTTGCAAAGCGCCCGTTTGGGCGGGAAGGGCTGGGCGGGTTTTCGTAAACGCCCAAAATGCCCGTGGATACGGCCTTGCCGTCCTGCTCTACTATGGCGGCGTAGCAGTCGCGGTTAAGGTGACGCTCAAAATAGCTTTTCAGGTTCGCTTTGCGCAGTTCGTATGTTTCGGGATGCGGGCCGTTGTTCGCATCCGAAAAGTCCAACCTCAGCTGAATAAGCTTATCTATATCTTCACTTTCTGCCAGTTTTACCGAATAACTCATTATTTCCCCTTTCTTGACCTGCGGCCTGCGCTTTGGCGCATATATCCGCCGCGCAGGCTTTTAACATCGCTCACGGTTATTACAGCATTGGGCGCAACGGAATTGATTATATCCATGGCCTCGGGCGCAAGCTTGCGGCGCAGGGTTGACATGAGCATATATCTATCGGTATCGTCCCTGCCCTGAACCTTCATCTCGCTCAGTCCGAACCCGTGCGCACGGAGCGCATCGCCTATTTTATCCGCCGTTTCCGCCTCCATAACAACGCACTGTATGGAGCATAGGCCGAAGGCAAGCCTTTCCTCAAGCCAGCTTCCCGCGTAGTTGCCCAATGAATACGCAAGCGCGTAGGCAACCATTTTCCATGGGTCGCTTTGGTAATTGCTCAGCACGTTGCCCGCTATTATGAGCCAAAGCGTAATCTCTATCAGCGCAAGCAGCGCACCTATCGCGCGTTCGCCGCGGTTTATGAGCACTATTCTAAGAGTACAGAGCGTAACCTCCAGTATTTTCCCCAGAAATATGCAAATATAAACAATAAGCGTTGTCCCTGCAAAAAACGTGCCGAGTATTTCAAATAGCTTAGTCATAAACATCTCTCCTTCCGATAACAAATAATCCAAACCGTACAGGTATTATATTACCTACAATCTGCCTGATAATCAATAGCCGCAGAAAATATATTAAAACGGGCCGGCCGCGGTGCAGCCAGCCCATTCGTTGGGGGAAGGTATATGCGCTTTATTCCTTAATGAGTATGCCATCCGCGTCCACGGCTGCGCCCGCTATGGTGAGCTTCACTTTGCGGGAGCCGTGCAGCACAAATTCGCCGCTGCCCTTTTCCATTGCCGCGCCGACGCTTATAGCGCTCTTCTTGGATGCGGTAACGAACACAATCTTGGTAATGCCCTGCCTGCTGAGCGCAAACAGCCCGCCGCGCTCTATTATAAGCTTAGCTTCCTTTTCATCGGTAGTGATGGTAAGCACGCCGCCCTTCTGCACGGCCTTATAGGCAATGCTCCTGCCCTGCTTATCGGCAACGCGGTAAAGCTGTATGCGCGTATGGTGCGCCATAGGCTCGGGCTGGGGAGCGGGTTCGGGCACAACATATGTGTCTATCTGGAACTCTATCGTCTCTTCTCCGATCCGTACCACGCAGGTGACAGGATATGTGCCGGGCGCGGTGGGAACGTTCTCGCTGCCGCCATAGAGTATCTTTTCCACGGCACCTTCGCCCTCCGCAGTAACGGTAAATTCGCCGTTTTCGCTGCGGACATCCAACTTGGTCAGGTTTTCCGGCTCGCCATCGTGGTTTTCGCCGCTCAGGCGCATGTTGATATAGTCCTTCAGCGCTTCAATATCGCTGCCGCTTATGCCGTTGATAGTCACGTCAGGCCCGATAATATAATGGCCTTCATCGCTCTCATGGTTGCTGTACTTGCTGTCGCCAATGTAACCTGTGGCATTCTCATCCAGCGTATATTTGATTTCTTTCGTATTGTAATCGAAGTAGACATCATCATCGAGAATACCCGTAGTAACACGCGCATTACCTATGATGATAATGGTTCCGGTCATTTCATCCAGGTTATCGCTGCCTATTGCGGCGGCACGATCGCCCGCTATGGCGGTTACCTGCGCATTGTCCTGAATGATGATCATCCCAGCCATGAGTTCATCCTCGCCCGTGCCGATGCCGGCGCCTTCATTCTCGCCGATTGCCGTAACCTTCGCGCTGTCGCGGATGACGACCCTGCCGGTGGAGGTAAAGACACCGTTATTTCCGGAGCCAATGCCTGCGGTCTCGGAGTTGCTCCCCGCAGTTACCTGCGCGCTGCCGCCGATGGTAATGTTGCCGGACATATTGCTCTCTCTGCCGGAGCCTATACCGGCGCCGCCGGTTTCACTCCATGCGGTCACTTGCGCATTATCACCGATGGTGATATCACCAGACATTTCACCCATATCTCCGGAACCGATGCCCGCGCCATCGTCTCGGCTTACTGCCGTTACCTGCGCATCACCGCCAATTGTAATATCGCCGGACATGGCTTCGTTTTCATGGCTGCCGATCGCGGCATTGTTATTGCTATCGTTCTTGCTTCCTGCTTCCAGAGAGCCGCTGCCCGTGATGGTCACATCGCCGTCTGAAACATGCAGACCCGAGCCGTATTCGGAGTTGAGCTTGTTGTCTCCTTCCAGCGTGATGTTCGCGCCAGAGCTGCCCACGTCAATGGCGTCGCCGTAGCTGTTTATGTTCACATCCTCAATTGTGATATTTGCCGTTGTATCGTCAGTGGTGGAAACGGTTATGGTATTGTCCGTTGCTTTCTCGCTGTCCCGCTGGGTGATAACAGTGTCGCTATCCGCAACGGCGCTGTTACTGCCCTGCTTAACGGATTGTCCGTTTTCGTTTGCAATAACGGTTATGTCGCCATCCTCAAGATACCATGTGGCCGCAAGCGCCGTAGGCATAAGGCACACGGCAAGCATAAGCGCAACAATGGAGATAAATGTTCGTTTCAGTTTCATTGGTCGGTGTTCCTCCTTTTATTTGAAATTGCGATAGGTATATGCGCTTTATTCCTTAATGAGTATGCCATCCGCGTCCACGGCTGCGCCCGCTATGGTGAGCTTCACTTTGCGGGAGCCGTGCAGCACAAATTCGCCGCTGCCCTTTTCCATTGCCGCGCCGACGCTTATAGCGCTCTTCTTGGATGCGGTAACGAACACAATCTTGGTAATGCCCTGCCTGCTGAGCGCAAACAGCCCGCCGCGCTCTATTATAAGCTTAGCTTCCTTTTCATCGGTAGTGATGGTAAGCACGCCGCCCTTCTGCACGGCCTTATAGGCAATGCTCCTGCCCTGCTTATCGGCAACGCGGTAAAGCTGTATGCGCGTATGGTGCGCCATAGGCTCGGGCTGGGGAGCGGGTTCGGGCACAACATATGTGTCTATCTGGAACTCTATCGTCTCTTCTCCGATCCGTACCACGCAGGTGACAGGATATGTGCCGGGCGCGGTGGGAACGTTCTCGCTGCCGCCATAGAGTATCTTTTCCACGGCACCTTCGCCCTCCGCAGTAACGGTAAATTCGCCGTTTTCGCTGCGGACATCCAACTTGGTCAGGTTTTCCGGCTCGCCATCGTGGTTTTCGCCGCTCAGGCGCATGTTGATATAGTCCTTCAGCGCTTCAATATCGCTGCCGCTTATGCCGTTGATAGTCACGTCAGGCCCGATAATATAATGGCCTTCATCGCTCTCATGGTTGCTGTACTTGCTGTCGCCAATGTAACCTGTGGCATTCTCATCCAGCGTATATTTGATTTCTTTCGTATTGTAATCGAAGTAGACATCATCATCGAGAATACCCGTAGTAACACGCGCATTACCTATGATGATAATGGTTCCGGTCATTTCATCCAGGTTATCGCTGCCTATTGCGGCGGCACGATCGCCCGCTATGGCGGTTACCTGCGCATTGTCCTGAATGATGATCATCCCAGCCATGAGTTCATCCTCGCCCGTGCCGATGCCGGCGCCTTCATTCTCGCCGATTGCCGTAACCTTCGCGCTGTCGCGGATGACGACCCTGCCGGTGGAGGTAAAGACACCGTTATTTCCGGAGCCAATGCCTGCGGTCTCGGAGTTGCTCCCCGCAGTTACCTGCGCGCTGCCGCCGATGGTAATGTTGCCGGACATATTGCTCTCTCTGCCGGAGCCTATACCGGCGCCGCCGGTTTCACTCCATGCGGTCACTTGCGCATTATCACCGATGGTGATATCACCAGACATTTCACCCATATCTCCGGAACCGATGCCCGCGCCATCGTCTCGGCTTACTGCCGTTACCTGCGCATCACCGCCAATTGTAATATCGCCGGACATGGCTTCGTTTTCATGGCTGCCGATCGCGGCATTGTTATTGCTATCGTTCTTGCTTCCTGCTTCCAGAGAGCCGCTGCCCGTGATGGTCACATCGCCGTCTGAAACATGCAGACCCGAGCCGTATTCGGAGTTGAGCTTGTTGTCTCCTTCCAGCGTGATGTTCGCGCCAGAGCTGCCCACGTCAATGGCGTCGCCGTAGCTGTTTATGTTCACATCCTCAATTGTGATATTTGCCGTTGTATCGTCAGTGGTGGAAACGGTTATGGTATTGTCCGTTGCTTTCTCGCTGTCCCGCTGGGTGATAACAGTGTCGCTATCCGCAACGGCGCTGTTACTGCCCTGCTTAACGGATTGTCCGTTTTCGTTTGCAATAACGGTTATGTCGCCATCCTCAAGATACCATGTGGCCGCAAGCGCCGTAGGCATAAGGCACACGGCAAGCATAAGCGCCACGATGGAGATAATTGTTCGTTTCAGCTTCATTGGTCGGTGTTCCTCCTTTTATTAGATATAGTGATAGGAATATCGATACTTTATTATAATCGATAGTTAACGCAATAGCAACATAATTTGTAATATATTCAATTTAACTTATTTTAGTATACAAAAACAATTCTATAAACAAATGCAGAACGGAGTGCGCACCAATTCCACGGCGCATGGATTGCGCAACAGCGCGTTGCTTTACCGCGGGCGGCTTTAATGATATAGTAATGCCGTATGGAGGCGATAAACATGGAAACAGGTAATATTTTATATGAACTGAGGACGAAAAACGGACTTTCTCAGGATGAGTTGGCGCAGAAGCTTTTTGTAACGCGGCAGGCCGTGTCCCGCTGGGAGAACGACGAAACCGTGCCCAATACGGAAACGCTGAAGCTGCTTTCGCGGTTTTTTGACGTGTCCATAAACACGCTGCTCGGCTCCCCGCAGAAGCTTGTTTGCCAATGCTGCGGCATGCCGCTTGAGGATTCGCTCATGAGCCGCGAGATTGACGGGGACATAAACGAAAAATACTGCAAATGGTGCTATAATGACGGCAAGTTCAAATATCTTGACATGAACACGCTCATAGATTTCTGCGTGAACCACATGGCAAGCGAAGAATGGCCCGAGGAGCGCGTGCGCCAATACATGGGCGAAAAGCTGCCCAAGCTTGAATACTGGAAGGAAAAAGCGGAATAAAAAACAAGTCTCCGGACGGATAGCCGAACGGAGACTTTTGCTTTATATCGGAATAAATTATTTGTCCAGCTCGCTGGTACAATGCGGGCAGCGGGTGGCGTCGATGGCGATTTCGCTTTTGCAGAAGGGGCAAACCTTGGTCGTGGGCGCGGCCGGGGGTTCAGCAACGGGCTTTTTGCCTATACCCTTGAGCATATTCATGGCCTTGACCACGAAGAAAAGCACAAGTGCAACGATGAGGAAATTGATTATAGCCATTATGAACGCGCCGTACTGAACGTCCACCTCGCCTATTTTCAGCACAAGGTCGGAAAAGTCCACCTTAACAAGCAGGCCAATCAGCGGGGAGATGATGTTGTTCACAAGGGAATTTACAATGCTTGTGAACGCCGCGCCGACCATCATGCCGACTGCTAAGTCCATCGCGTTGCCCTTTATGGCAAACGCCTTGAATTCTTCAAAAAACTTCTTCATGCTTTGATACCGTTCCTTTTATAAAAAAATTATTAAAATACCCTTTTGCCGTAAAGGAAGTTACGGTCGCTCCAGCCGCCCCAGCTTGTTATGCATACGCAGCCTTCGCTTGCCGATGCGTGTATAAGCTTGCCGCCGCCAAGCCATATGGCAACGTGGGTTATGCGCGTATCCGACCCTTCGGATTTATAGAATATCAAATCGCCCGGCTGCAAATTCTCCTTGCCGTAAACCGTGGGCCAGGAATCTATCTGCCCCATGCCGGCGGAGTTATAATAGCGCGTCATCTTGCCAAGGGGCTTTAAGCAGTAATACACAAAGCCGGAGCAATCGAACTTATCCGGCCCTTTGCCGCCGAGCACGTAGCGCACGCCTATCTGCTGCTTTGCAAGGGCTATGAAGTCCGATACTCCGCCGCCGTAATTGGGCGCGGGTGTGGAGGGCGCGGACGTGGGCGCGGAAGTTGGGGCGCTGCTGTCCGGCACAGTGGCGCTGCTTGTGGCGTCCGGCGCGGTAGTCTTGCCGGGCTTGGGCGTTTTTGTCGGCTTAGGCGTTTTGGTGGGCTTAGGCGTTGGTGTAGGCGTAGGCGTGGGCGTTGGGTCAATGAGCGGCTTAGCCTTGGGGGAATACAGCAGCTCCAGCGTAAAATAATCCGCCTCGCCGGTTATTTCAAGCTTGTTCTTTTTCTGGAATGCGGCTGTTGCACGGCCGGTAGCCGTGCCGAAATAGCCGTTCAGCTTGTCCCCGTAATAGCCAAGCTCCTTCAGCTCATGCTGGAGGGTAAGCACATCCTCTCCCGAGCAGCCCTGATTGATTATGTAGCTTTGCGCGGCGGAGCTGAAAAGTATCTGCTGCGTCTGCTCGTCCGCGTCGCCCGTTTCCTTCAAATGGTGCGCCCGCTGGAAGCTCATGACCGCATCCCGCGTGACGGGGCCGTAGTAATCCGTTGTTTCATCGCTGCCCATGTAATATAGATCCATAAGCCGCTGCTGCAATGCGCGCACGGCTTCGTCCCGCTGTTCAAACACAAGCGGGGCATACTGCTGCATATCATCGGGCGCGTCGGTAGGGGCCGTAAAGCCCTCCGTACTTTCGGTTGGGAGCGGCTCCGCCGTCATCACCGGCTCGGGCGTAGCTATCTGAATATCGCCCACCTGCGCGGAAGGCTGCGCCTGCTTACTCGACGCCGTGACCTCTATGCTTTCCGCCCGTGCTTCGTATGCGCCGAGGGCAAGAGGGATGATTATGAACGCTGTCAGGAACGTGCCGCCCACCGTTAACAGGGGCAGCCTGACCCGCTTGAAGAACAATTTTATGCGCGCGCTTCTTTCGCGCCGTTTCTGCCATTTCTTTTCCATAGCTAAATTATAGCCTTTATGGCACTATTTGTCGAGAAGGACATGGTTTGTTAACAAATTTGTCCCCTC
>OLPV01002098.1_pt1 | contig 13591 bp, 4 predicted proteins | sample 1671961 | NCBI WGS metagenome assembly OLPV01 (sample SAMEA3136630, study PRJEB25190) | human gut metagenome | biome: human gut; feature: human-associated habitat; material: faeces | place: Austria | collected 2013
GCTGCCGCACCTCGCTCGCCGTATCGGCACTTAGAATTATGCGGTATTGCCTTTACAACTTCACAAGTATCTCCCCCGCACCGGAATCCGATTGCCCTTCTCCCCTATCCACCAACCGCGCGTACCGTTCATCTTCATCCGCTCCCCCACCCCAAAACAAAAGGCATGTGCCCCCTTATCTCTATCATAAGGTGGGCACATGCCGTTACATTATCATGATTTTATCACGCCAAAGTCATCAGGCAATGCAGCCATCGGCAAAGCTGTTGCGCTTGGCTTTCTCTTTCTGCTGGTTGCGCTTGGCGATGATTTCTTTGCTCAGGCCAATACGGTTGGTCTTGAAGTGGAAGAACGGGCGTTCCGGTACGGTGAAAATCTCCACCGGACGCATGTAACGTTCCGGCAGGCAGGCATTGATCTTATCGCGCACATCGTCCAAGGTGTAGCCATCTTTGAGCTGGACGTACAGGTACGGCAGGAAGCAGCCCTCGTGCTCATCATCCGGCACGATAACAAAGAACTCGTCCTTGATGCCCTTGATGTCGGCATCGGCCACGATGTTCTCCAGCGGCTGCACCATCAGGTCGCCGCCGCCAAAGCGCGGGGATGCGCCGCGGGTCATCGTGTAGAGCACACCGTCCTCGGACATATAGCCGATATCGCCGGTGTGCAGCCAGGTCTTGCCGTCTGCGTGGACCTGCAGTGCCTTGGCGGTTGCTTCGGGGCGGTCATAGCCCAGCATCACACCGGGGCCCGTCATGCAGATCTCACCGGGGGTATTGTAGGTCAGCTCTTCCTGGGTGCCGGGCTTGAAGATGCTGATGACGCTGTGGATCATCGGCACACCAACGTTGCCGTCACGCACCGGGAACGGAGCCATGGGCAGAGTGGCGTTGGAGCCGGCCTCGCTGCTGCCGTAGCCGGCAGTAAAGCGCAGGTTGCAGTTATGCTGCTTGAGGAACTCCTCAACATTGCGCAGCTGCTTGTTGTTGAATGCCTCGCAGCCGGCACCGATGGCCAGCATGTGGGACATATCATAGTCAGCCGGAAGACGCTTGCTGCGGCGGATAACCTCCACAAACATGGGGATCAGGGGCCAGTTGTTGGGGCGGTAGCGCATCATTTCCAGGTCAACATCGTACACATCCACAAACGGATCCAGAATGAGCAGCATACCGCCGGCCAGGGGCAGCAGCATCATGGAAACCACAACAGCGATCAGAGCCGGGGGCAGGATGGTCAGCAGCCAGGTGGGGCGGAATTTATCCGAAGAGCCATAAAAGTTCATCTGGGCCAGCACGCCGATGATGCTGTGTGCAGAATGGATGACCTGCTTGGAAGGGCCGGTGGAACCGCTGGTGTAGGCGCGCAGCAGCGGGCGGTCAATGTTGACAGGAGCGGGCACAAAGCCGCGAAAACGCTGGCCCATGTTACAGAAATCAGCCCACATCATGGTATCAGAGCCACGGGCGGGAACATCCGGATACAGGGCATCCAGGGAATGCTGCAGGTAAACCGGCATAGCGGCGCGGTCGCCGCTTTCCAGAGCGGGAACGATAACATAGGTATTCACGTTGGTCTGCTCACGGTAGGCTTCGATTTCGGCCTTGGAGAAGAAGTCGTGAACAAAAATCACCTTGGCATTGGCTTTCTGAACAGCTTCAATGTTTTCTTCCAGGGTGTTGTCACGGCACAGCAGCGAAGCGCCGATGCGCTCGGCTGCCAGCAGCAGATAAATGAATTCCGGCACAGAACGCAGGAACACGGGGATCTGGTCCCCCTGCTTGATGCCAAGCACCTGCAGAGCGCGGGCGGTGGCGTCCACCTTACGGAACACGGTACCCCAGGTGATATCCACGCCATAGTAGTGCATGGCAACCACGTTAGGGTCTGCAGCGCGCACGGAGAGGTACTGCTCTACGGTGCAGGCCGGAACCTGGATACCGCGCAGAACTTCTGGATAGAACTTCATCCAGGGGCGGTCAATGCTGGGCTTGCCAGTCAACATCGCGTTTTCATTCATTGCAATTTCCTCCAAATGTCTTTCCCTTATAGTTGCAGGGAATTAAATTATCCAAATCAAATCACGCCAAACCTTTATGGCGCTTTCCCCTGCTGTGCACATCGTTGCACAGCGTCGCCGAACCATAATGCTATAATTATCTTCGGTGCTGAACATAGTATACCATTCCTGTTTACGGAAAGCACGAGAATCCCATGGCACAAATTTCCAGAAATTGATTCCGCATGATTCACTTTTTTCACATGAATTTTCACGCTTTGGCATGGAGTTTTCTTGCAATTTCATTTTCCTCGGTACAACAAAAGCCCCAGCTACCGCAGCAGCCAGGGCTTTATGTTTATGCGTATGTATGTTGTATTTTCAGATTTTGTTCATCCAGCTCTCTTGCAGTTCTTCCATTTCATCACTTTTGGCGCGGGTAATCAGATGGATTCCCTGCAGGACATGATGGATGTGCTCCGCAATGGCGTTGCGCTCTTTTGTCACGTTCTGGTCATCCAAATTCCAGACCTGATCAAAATATTCACTCAGGCGGTCTTCCATCACACTGTTGTTGACCATTGCAATCCGGTTGATGGGGCAGTTGTTATCCAGCCGAAGATACGATGCAGCGCCAGAAAGAAACATATTGGGGTCCGCCACATACTGGAAATCGTTCACAATGCGGCCGCTGATCAAGCGGAATTCAAGTTTTTCACGCTGCTTGCAAAGCTGCAGCACATAGCTGATGCACCGGCTGCGCTGATCCGGGGTAAGGTTGACCTTGTAACTGAAAAAGTCCAGCTCGCCGGAAACCGCCATGGAGGAAAATGCAGCTTCATAAATCAGGATGCGGATGTTTGTTTCCTCCACCACACCTTTGGCAAGGTTGTGTACGCTACGCAGCTCCGCAGGGGTAGCACCCAAAAAATCTTTCAGCTCGGCCTCGTGGGCGGTCAGGATCTCTTCAAACAAGTCATCCGGCAGCAGAAGCTCATTCAGGTGGCCGAACATCCACCGCAGATTGGAGGCCAGCAGCGTGTGCATATAGTCGTACTGGCTGATCAGCTGGCGCATGCTGGTATCGCGGAAAAGCTGGTCATCCCGCACGCAGAGCTTGGAGAAGTTATCATACAGGCTTTCGCAGTTCTGCGTGTCCTCGGTGGCGGTAACAGCAGCGCAGCGGCTGTGGCTGACCAGCAGGCCGGTAATGGCAAAATCGCCCTTGACCACAAACACCGCGCGCCCGGCAGCCGCGGTGCTGCCAAACAGCTTGAAATGAATATGGCTGAAGTTGGTCAACACGTTGATAATGAGCGCGGCATCATAGATGGGGTCCCATTTTTCGCGGCTGATATCGATCATCAGCTTGAAATAGACGTTATCATAGCTGCGCTGGTCCACCAGCTGGCCGTTTTGCAGGTTGGCAACTTTCAGGCGGTATTCGCGCGCCATTTCCATCAGGTCCATCACAGCCACAATGTCCAGCTGGCTGACGCGGCGCAGCACGGGGTGCGCCATTTTGGTCAGGTATTGCAGCATGTTCAGCTCGGCCCAAAAGTCCGTATAGGGGCCAATGCGCGCCTCGCCGCTGTCCAGCTCCTCTTGCAAATAATCATATTCAGCAATCAGGTTATCATAAATGGCGGCTTTCAGGTCACTGGGGATGCTAACGCTGTATTCCCGCAGCAGCAGGTTACGGCCATCATCGGTGGCTTCATCCACCACGCAGGCACTGATGCCCTCCATCACGCGCTTTTCAGTCTTTTTGGCAGGCAGCATGCGGCCGCTGACCCATTTGCTGATATAGGAAACATCGTATTGCAGGCGCTTGGCCAGGGTATAGTTCTTGACTTCCGCAACTTCCAGCAAATGCTCCAGCAGAATGCTGAATCTATTTTTATCTTCCATTGCACCAAATCCTCTTCACCCATTTAGTTTACACTTTTCTTTTATTCTATTATACAAGTTCCATATTTCGATTGCAAATTCAAATGATAACAGGTAAGGAGAAAACGAAGAAAATATATTAAAATCTTTCACAATTCGCGGCCGCATTCTTTGGCATTCATGCCAGTTTGTTGTTTTTTTGTTGTTTGAACTGACAAAGTTTGTTCTGCTTGTGATATCCTCCAAAAATTATACTTCGCGCGCCATATTTGCCAAATTTAGCCGCAGCTTTTTAGTAGGTTTTGCCCTTGCACCGGCCTGATGTGCTCGCCATGTTTTTGTGTGTTGCCTTTATTATGCGGGTAAGGTAAATTGCGATTTTTTAATCGTGTACTATTGGGTGGGGTCACCCCGCCCTACTGATTGTTTAAGGGTGTGCTGCCCATTATAATTTGTTCTGTAGGGAACGGTCTTGACCGTTCCGAGGCCTTGTCCGATTGGTCGTGATGGGATTTGTGGCAGGGCAAGGTGCCTGCGGGCGCAGTGACTGTTCCAAGGCGTTGGATTCGATTGCTTTAGGTTTGCGGCAAGGAACCACCCCTCAGGCCGCTTTGCGTCCAGCTCCCCTCCAGGGGAGCCACCACAATCATAAGGTAAGATACTGGCTCCCCTTAGAGGGGAGCTCCGGCGAAAGCCGGTGAGGGGTGGTTCCTCGCGCAGAGCCTGATAAATGAGATTTGTGACTGGGCTCATCCGGCGGCCAATGGGCTGGCCGTCCTACCGTACAGTTACCAACAAAAGGCCTGTAATTTATACGCTCCTCCGAGGCGTCGGGGACGCCGCCCCCTACGGCATAGCAAGGTATATTGCAATTTTTAAATTGTGTATTGTTCCCAGTATTTCGGCAGGGTGGGGTCCCCCGCCCTACTGGCCTGGCAAATATTTCACCGAACCTATGCCCACAAATACAAAAATGCCGCAGCAGACTGTTGCATCTGCTGCGGCATTTCTATTTAGGGGTTAATGGGCTGGGTTACAGCTCATTGTTCCGGCTGTGGGATTACTGCCGAATGCCGGTGTTCTTATCGAAATGATAAGTGCGGCCATCGATGACTGCATCGCCCTTAGCCATGGTGCCATAGATCGGGTCGAAATAGTAACGCTTGTCAGCGCTCCAGCCCTTGATCATGTGGCCCTGTGCATCGTAACGGACCCACTTGCCGGTACCATCGGGCCTATCAGCCCACTGGCCAGCTTCGGATTCCTGATAGACATCCTTGCTGGTGGCTTTCTTGCCCTGGTCAACGGCGTCCAGCCAGTACCAAGCATCGGAAGCCGGGTCATAGATTTCCTTGCCGCGGCCATCCAGGCCCTGGCGAACGCCCTTTTCGTACCAGAAGTCAGCGCCTTTGATAGTCAGCCACTGGCCGTCCAGAGCGATACCGGTGTACTCGTCAAATGCGCAAGGTACACCGTCAATATCGCCTGCGCCCTTAGCCATAGCGCCGGTGATCAGGTCAAAGTAGTAGGTGCCCTTATCGGTCGTCTGCCAGCCCTTGACCATGTGGCCGTTCTCATCGTAACGGACCCACTTGCCGGTGCCATCGGGCTTATCAGCCCACTGGCCGGCGGCGGATTCCTGGTAAACGTCCTTGTTGACGGTCATTGCGCCGCCCTGGACAGCATCCAGCCAGTACCAGGCGTCGGAATCGGGATCATAGATCTCTTTGCCGCGGCCCTCAGTACCCTGCTTCACGCCGTTTTCGTACCAGTACTTCTTGCCGTTTTCTTCAACCCAGCCGTTCTTCTCGCCGTACTTGGCGGTGTAGTCCTTGCCGTTGAAGTTGACAGTAGCGGTGGTAACGCCGCTGGTCTGCTTTACAGTAGCATCCACGAACTGTGCACTTGCGCAGTTCTTATCGGTGCAGGTAAAGACAGCCATTGCGGTAATGGTGGTCTTTTCAGCGGCACCGTGAGCGGTGCGCGTTTCGGGTTCAGTAGACGGTACCTCAGTCGGCTCCGGCACAGCAGTCGGTTCCGGCACAGCAGTCGGCTCTGCCGGCTTTGCGGTCGGAGTTGCGGTCGGAGTTGCGGTCGGAGTTGCAGTCGGAGTTGCAGTCGGAGTTGCAGTCGGAGTTGCAGTCGGAGTTGCGGTCGGAGTTGCAGTCGGAGTTGCAGTCAGTGCTTCAAACACAGCGCTAACGGTAACATCAGCGGCAGGCATCTTGAAGGTAGCCTTGCCCTCGGTCACGGCCAGCTTTACGGTCTTGGTTTCGTCGCCGCTCTTATAGCTGTAGGTCAGGCTGTCAGCCTTGAGCTGGTAGTTATCAGCTGCCTTAACGGTAACGGTAACGTCGGTGCCTTCAACAGCTGCGGTCGGGTCTACGGTAACAGTGCCGTTATCAGCAGGAGCTGCGGTAACCTTGTATTCCTTAACAAACTCTGCGCTGACGTTGACGGGGTAAGCAGGCATTGCAAAGGTGTAGGTGTTGGCTTTTTCGGTATCAGCCTTCACTTCAACGGTCTTATCGGTGTTGTCAGCGTCTTTGTAGGTAACCTTCACGCTGCCAGCCTTCAGGGCATAGCCGGTTGCGGGCTTAGCAGTCAGGGTTACGGTTTCCTTCTCAGCTGCTTCTTTAGCGGAAGCAGTGATCTCACCATTGTTCAGGGGAGCAACATTGACCGCATAGGTCTTGGCGTTCTTTGCAACGCTGATGGTCACATCGCCGTCCGGCATGGTGAAGGTGTAAACCGTCTTAGCCTTTTCGGTGGTAGCCTGGGCTGCGGCTTCGTCCTGCGCTGCTTCCTGAACTTCAGTCAGAGCAACATCGGTATCGCCGTTCTTTGCGGTAACGGTAACGATATCGGTGCCTTCCTTTTCTACGGTCAGGGTAACGGTATCGTCCTTGATGTAGGTGTTGCTGGTGGTGCCCAGGGTCAGGGTAACGCCATCAACTTTATTCAGGGTAACGGTGTGGGGGGTGCTTTCGGTTGCGGTATGGCAATCAGAGCACAGGTACACATTGTTGCCAACGGACTTGGTTTCCAGCTCGTCCAGAGCCCAGGTATGGCCCTTGGGCAGTGCGTTGTCATCGTACTTCTTTTCACCCTTGGTCAGGCCGTACTTGTTGGTGCGGGCCTGGGTGTAAGCGGGGGTATCGCACCATGCTTCAACGGAAACATTGGTGGTTGCGCCGCTGCTCAGGTCGCTGACCATGTCGGACATCGGCATGGTTTCAACCAGGTTAGCGCACCACATGAACTCTTCGTTCTTGTTCTTCTCGTCAGAGCTGCCCATGTTCTGGTTGTAACTCGGGTTGTAGTTCCAGGACTCGGTCTTGTAGCTCTTACGGTTTGCATAAGAAGTGCCGGAAGCATCGGTCTTGACTTCTGCCTTGCCGTCCACCAGTTCCTTATAGGTGTTGGACAGGTTGGTGCCGACAGAAACGACCAGCTGATCCTTGGTGGTGTTGATGCCGGTGATCACAGTCTGGCCCTGCTGGGTGGTGGTAGCAAAGCTGTAGCTGTCACGCAGGGTCAGGCCAGCCAGAGGATGGTTCATGAAGGTGTTCAGATACTTCACACTGCTGGTATCCTGGGCGCTATCCATGATAACCATGCTCATGCCGGGAAAGTGGGTATCGGGAACCATGTTGCCGTCCTTATCCTTGGTCAGCTTAATGCCGCCATAGACGGTGTTGTATTCCTTCACTTCTTCCACTGTGCCGGTGGTCGGGTCCATACGGTAGATGGCGTTGTTGACGTTGAAGTACAGCTTGCCACCATACAGTGCGGTAGAGTGTACCAGTGCGGGGTAGATCCGCTTTGCAGCAGCGTCTGCCAGGCACTCGGTGTTCAGGTTAGAATCCGCTGCACTGCTATCGATCTTATAGATGGTGCCAGCTTTGGCCAGAACCTCGGCATTGCTGTCGTCATCATTGAAGTTGCTGCTGGTTTTCTTCAGATCGTTGTAGTACATCAGGACGATATCAAACGGGTCATCCGTCTTGGTAAAGCTGCTCATGCTGAAGCCGCCGGAGCTGCTGGAATCCTCTTTGCGGATATAGTAGTTCGCATTACGCGGACGTGCTTCCAGAGTATCGGGGCCCTGGTTCTGCATCTTCTTCATGAACTGCTGCATCTGGGAGTTGTTACCAGAGCTGCCGGAACCAGAGTTGCCGTTGTTGCCGTTCTCGGACTGCTGGCGGCGCATGTTGTTATACAGGTTCTGGTTGGTCGTGGTATCAACGTAATAGAAGTAATTATTGTCGAAGTAGATGGGGCTGCAGATAGAGGTAAACCAGGTATCCTCGTAGCAGGTATCGGTGTAACGGGTCTCGTTCTTGTTCTCCGTCTTGGTGTAAGAGTAATGCGGCTTGCCGTTGTTCATCACAACATTGCCGTCATCATCCACATCGGGATTCTTGTTCTTGGTGTAGGTGTAGCCATCGTACAGCGAGTCAATGTAATCATAGTACTTGCTGTAACGGCCTTCCAGACCGGAGGGAGAAACCAGGAAGTTGACATGGCGCATGTCGCCTGCGTTCTCAACGCGGGTCTGGGCCATGCACTCGGTGTTCACGTCGTCATAGCAGACGTCAACATAGTACCAGTTCTTGTTGGCTTCGCCGGTGGTCATCGTAGCAGAGTTGCTGTCGCCCTGCAGCTTGTTGACCTTGACTGCGTTGAAGTAGTGGACATTGTTGAACATGCCGCCGCCGAACGCATTACCGGCAACACTGGTATCAGAAGTATCGCAGTAATACAGGATCTGGGCAAAGTCAACAACAGCGTTATCGCCTACTTCATCGGGGGTCTTCCAGCTGCCGTCATCATTCTTATAGATGCTCTTGTTGTCAGGCAAATTCTGGACCATGTAGTTAAATGCAGCTGCATAGCCCAGGCAGATGCAGCCATACTCAACGCCCTTAGCGCCGATCTCGCCGCCCAGCAGGGCACCGAAAGCAGTCGTCTGGATGGGGTCGTTGTTGCCGCCGCCGGTGATATCGCCCATGGAGCCCATATCGAATTCTGCAACCTGGGAGATCCAGTCGTGCAGGATCAGCAGCTTGGTAACATAGTCAGCGCTGTCACCCAGCTCGGCAACCTGTTTCAAGCCTTCATTACGGATGGCTTTCAGAGCTTCGCCATAGTTCATGACGTAAGACATGAACGCCTGCGGCAGCATGTTCAGCATGAATGCCATGGTGGTCGGCGGGACATCATCGTTCGGATCAATGCTGCACAATATCTTGATTGCGCCCATGGTGCCGGTGATGCTGCCATCCTCGCCCTGCTTCTGAACGCCCTTGGAGGTCCAGAACGGGGCAACCACGCCGAAGTACTCTGCTTCGTCCTGGTTGAACTGCGACAGCTGGAAGTAGTAGTAGTTCATCTGCGCAGTCGAGACATCGTAAGTATTGGTGACCTGGTTGCCCTGGTCGTCCACATACACGGCAGTCTTCTGGCTGTCGTACAGCAGCAGGCTGTTCTTGCCCTTGTTGTCGCCGCTCTGATAGGTGAAGTTCACCTTGCTTGCGTCAACCGGGTTGTTCTGCATATCGTACCAGTTGCCGCCGTCCATTGCGGACACCAGGGTAACGCCGGTGCCGCCGGAGGTGGTATCCAGGGTCGGGGTGCCGCCCACATTGATGTAGACGGAATTGTCATTCTGGTCTACCACAACGCTGACCGGCATGGTCTGCATCGGCTTGGTTTTGATTTCTTCGCCGCAGACAGCGCACTTGAAGGTGATGCTGGTGCATTCCCAGTCAATGGTAACGGGAGCGCCGGCAGAAATTTTTCCGGTTTCGCTGTCATAGAACAGCTGGGCGTTGCTGTAGTCATCGGCCAGCTTGCCCTCGACCTTCTTCATTTCCCAGTTGAAGGTAGCAACAAAGTTGCCATCTGCATCCTTGGGCACGGCATGGTTCTGGCAGGGCAGGGCGGCAATGTCGTCGGTGCGGGTGGTGGGTTCCTTGTATTCCTTCTTAACCGGGCTCTTGTCAGCGGGCACGCTGGCAGAGTAAACGGTCTTGCCGGCAGCGCCGGGCTTTGCCTCGGTGGTATCCTTGGTTACGGTGCCTTCTACCTTCTGGTAGGCATCGTCCTTTTCACAGGTATACACAGCGGTGTAAGCCCAGCCGTCATCGGTCTTGGTCCAGTAACCATCGGGGGTTTCCTTCCAGGTATGGGTGTGGCCATCCTCCGGGTTGGTGTCATTCCAGTACCATTTCGGCTCGCCATAGGTATGGCCGTCTGCAGCGGCGCTGGCAGCAAAGGTATCGGAGTTTTCAGCAACGTAAGCCTGTGCGTAGCTGTCAGCCTGCTGCGCAATCACTTCATCATCGCTGTTGGTCATGGACTCCATCGCAGAGGTCATGCCGGAGCTGCCGGTAAAGGTAACGGCGGTCACAACGCCTGCGGCGTTCGTCTCATAGCCCAGGTCGGTAACGGCGCTGGACAGATGATACGTTTTGATGGTGGCAGCCATCACCGATGCCATCTCGTCCTTGTTCAGGCCATAGGCTTCAGTGTTGATCTTGCCGGCTGCGGCGTTGGCGTACATGGCATCGGCCAGTGCATTTTCCAACGCTGCAAGGCTCATGCCCGCCTTGCTCTGTGCAGTCGCTTCCAGCTTGGCATCGTCCTGCTCCAGTTCATGCACTTCGCCCTGGGCAGCCAGCGTTTGGGCTGTCTGCTTGATCAGGTCTGCGGTGCTGGTGAACTTGGGCAGGGACTGCACAGCGCTGGCCGCGCTTGCTGCGCTAGCTGCAACAGACTGCGCTACCGAAGAATCAATCTTGGTAGTTTCGGCTGCTGCGGGAAGCGCCACGCTTTGGGCAACCATGGCTGCTGCCAACACGGATGCACCAAAACGCTGAAGGTTTTTCTTCATAGTTTTATCCTCCCTTAAGTGTTACTACTTTTCCCTTTTGTGTGAAAAGTGGTACGGCAGATGTGCGGCACTTTGCAGGTGTTGATTGCAAAACGCCTGGTTGTGCTCCCCTCGGTCTGGCGATCCCTTGCCGGGCTGCGGCCTGCTTTTGGGGCTTTTGGCCCCGGCACAGCGGCTGACAAAACGTTGTACCGGCTGCATGCCTTGATCCCGCAAATGATAACCATTCCGACACATCTAGGTATATACATTATATCACAGTTGCCAGAATTTGCATAGTTCATTAGAGCGGTTTCTAGGTAAATTTTTGTCCTTGAATCAACTGAAACCTGTTTTTCGCACATTATTTGCGCTGCGGTGCGGTGACCCTTTGGCGGTATTTATTAACATTTTTAAATGGTTTATTCCTGATTTTATCAAATGATTAAACATTTACCCCGATAATGTTCTTTGCAATCTCTTAATACAATCACCCGGTATTGTGATCGCGCATTTTTTGCCATTTCGGCTTGGCTTGTTGTTGAGAGATTTGGCAGAGATTGGAGGAAACTTGAAGGGAAAATTGGAGGTTGAGAATTGCCCATTATAAATTGTACTGTAGAGAGCGTTCCTGACCGTTCCGAGAACTTAGGGATAGATCAACCCTTGCCCCTTAACCGCGACCTGAAATACACCTTCCCAAGGTAGGGCGGTGTGAGTGCCCCCTCCTGCTCCACTTTTTCAAAGTTCCGAATGGTGTCCTCTCCCCTATCTACAATTCCTGATGTTTTCATGATGCCTTCCTTGGTCTTCCACACCCGGCCTTTGCCCCCTCCCCGTCCCATAAGTCGTACACAACAAAAAGGCCCCTGCCTTAACAGCAGGAGCCTTGAAAGCTATATCACAAGCCGAAAATTACTTCTCGATCTTGGAAACAACGCCGGAACCAACAGTGTGGCCGCCTTCGCGGATAGCGAAACGCATGCCTTCTTCCATGGCAACCGGGGTGATCAGCTCAACGTGCATATCAACGTTGTCGCCGGGCATGCACATCTCAGTGCCTTCGGGCAGGGTGATGATGCCGGTAACGTCGGTGGTACGGAAGTAGAACTGAGGACGATAGTTGTTGAAGAACGGGGTATGACGGCCGCCTTCTTCCTTCTTCAGGACGTAAACATGGCCATCGAAAGTGGTGTGGGGATGAACAGAGCCGGGAACAGCCAAAACCTGGCCACGCTCGATCTGGTCACGGTCAATACCACGCAGCAGAGCGCCGATGTTGTCGCCAGCCTGAGCGAACTCGAGGCTCTTGCGGAACATTTCCAGACCAGTGATGGTGGTGGTCAGCTTCTCTTCCTTCAGACCAACGATTTCCATCTGATCGCCGACATGAGCAGTACCACGCTCAACACGACCGGTAGCAACGGTGCCACGGCCGGAGATGGTCATAACGTCCTCAACGGGCATCAGGAACGGCTTATCAGCAGCACGGTCCGGGGTCGGGATGTAGCTGTCAACAGCGTCCATCAGCTCCCAAATGCACTTGTATTCCGGAGCATCGGGATCCTTGGAAGTGCTCTCCAGAGCCTTCAGAGCGGAACCACGAATGATCGGGGTGTTGTCGCCGTCGAAATCCTGGCTGTCCAGCAGTTCGCGAACTTCCATTTCGACCAGGTCGAGCAGCTCTTCGTCGTCAACCATATCGCACTTGTTCAGGAACACAACGATCTTGGGCACGCCAACCTGACGAGCCAGCAGGATGTGCTCACGGGTCTGCGGCATCGGGCCATCGGTTGCAGCAACAACCAGGATAGCGCCGTCCATCTGAGCAGCACCGGTGATCATGTTCTTGATGTAGTCAGCATGGCCCGGGCAGTCAACGTGGGCATAGTGACGCTTCGCGGTGTGGTACTCAACGTGAGCGGTATTGATCGTGATACCACGAGCCTTCTCTTCAGGAGCCTTATCGATGCTGGAGTAATCCATGAAATCGGCGTCGCCCTTCAGAGCCAGAACCTTGGTGATAGCGGCAGTCAGAGTGGTCTTGCCGTGGTCAACGTGACCGATGGTACCGATGTTGACATGCTCCAAAGAGCGGTCAAATTTTTCCTTTTCAGCCATTGGAAGTATCCTCCTTTAATTCAAACAGATAAAATAGCCTGTTGTAAGGCTATCATACTAGATTTTTCAAGAAAAATCAAGTATTTTGCGCGAATTTGTGCAGAATCAGCCCTTATTGCGCTCGGTCATGATCTTATCTGCAACACTCTTGGGAACCTGCTGGTAATCAGCCGGCTCCATGGAGTACTGGCCACGGCCCTGGGTCTTGGAACGCAGGTCAGTAGCGTAACCGAACATCTCGGACAGAGGAACCATAGCGGTGACACGGGCAGTGCCATCGGTGGATTCCTGGTTCTGGATCGCGCCGCGGCGGCTGTTCAAGTCGCCAATGACGTTGCCCATATACTCGTCAGGAACAACAACGTCAACCTTCATGATGGGCTCCATAATGACGGGATCAGCCTTCTTCATAGCATCCTTGAATGCCATGGAGCCGGCGATGGAGAACGCCATTTCAGAGGAGTCAACTTCATGATAGGAGCCGTCCCACAGAGTGACCTTGACATCCACGACGGGATAGCCAGCCAGAATGCCGGACTTCATCGCGCCCTGGATACCGTTGTCAACAGCGGGGATGTATTCCTTCGGGATAGCGCCGCCAACAATACCGTTGACGAACTCATAACCCTTACCCGGGTTGGGCTCAATCTTGATCTTAACGTGACCATACTGGCCCTTACCACCGGACTGACGTGCGTACT
>OLPV01002100.1_pt1 | contig 13578 bp, 11 predicted proteins | sample 1671961 | NCBI WGS metagenome assembly OLPV01 (sample SAMEA3136630, study PRJEB25190) | human gut metagenome | biome: human gut; feature: human-associated habitat; material: faeces | place: Austria | collected 2013
AGTGGCAATCTACATGGGAGGACCTGGAGCATTATTCTGGATGATCCTTGCAGGTATGACAAACTCGGCAGTGTGTTTCGCGGAGTGTACACTGTCAGTTCTTTATAAGACACGGATCGACGGACAGTACCGTGGTGGCGGGGCTTACTGTGCAGAGAGAGGACTTGGATGGAAAAAATACGGTGCATTCATGGCGCTGATACTTATGATCGGAACTTCTGTATTTATGCCGGCAGCGGCTACATACACAATCTGTGATGGATTCCACAATGCAATTAAGATTCCAATGTGGGTAAGTGCACTGATCATCGCAATCATCCTTGCAATTGTTGTTATCGGTGGTGTAAAACGTATCAGTGCGATCGCATCAATGATTGTACCATTCATGGTAACGGTATATCTGATCGCAGCAGTTGTAATTATTGTGATGAACATTACAGCAGTACCAGGACTAATCAAAACAGTTGTAACAGCAGCATTTGGCAAGAATGCAATCTTCGGTGGAACAATCGGTGTGATCATCCAGCAGGGTGTTAAGAGAGGAACCTTCTCAAGTGCTTCTGGTATGGGTGAAGCTTCTCCTACAGCAGCTGCAGCAGAGACCAGTCATCCGGTAAAACAGGGGATGGCCAATGCAGCAGGTGTATGGCTTGATACGGTTATCATCTGTACAGCATCCGGACTTATGATCTTGTTAACAGACTGTTTCCATACAGCAAGCGGATATGTAGGAAGTGGTTCGGCAGAGCTTCCGGCACTTGCGGCAGCAGGAACGAACGGAGTTATCTTCGTACAGTTAGCATGTAAAACAGTTATGGGAAGAATTGCCCCGACATTCATCGCAATTATGCTGGCATTGTTCTCATTTACCTGTCTGATCAGTTATTACTATGAAGCAGAGACTGCAGCAATGTATTTGTTTCAGGGCGAATCAAAAGAAAAGATCCGTAAAGTAGTTACATGGATCATGAGAATTGCAATGCCGGTTCTGATCTTCATCTGGGGTAACCTGGAATCTGATATTGCATGGAACCTATCAGACCTGGCACTTGGAAGCTGTACATGGGTTAATATGCTGGTAGTACTTCTGTTATCACCAAAGGTAATTGCACTTTATAAAGACTATGAAGAGCAGATGAAAGCCAAGAAAGATCCATATTACAATCCTGATAAGTTGTCATGGGATGGTGTAGATACAGAGATGTGGAAAGATATCAATAAGAAATATATTGAAAATGAAAAATAAAAATCTGATTGTATTTTTGATACCTGAAAAACCAGAGCGTGTACTCAAAACGGAATCAATGATATAAAAGAAGATAAAAGATAAAGAAACCGTTCGGACATCGTGTTTATGAACATATGTCCGGGCGGTTTCTTTGTCTTAATATACAAGGTTCTGTAGATGAATCAAATATTAGAATTACACATCATAATCCGTAGAGCATACACTAATACCCATACCATAACCTTTAGGTCCGATATGGCAGCCTACGCTGAATGAAAGTGGATCATAATATACATAAGAATCCGGGAATGCTTCTACAAGCATCTGTTTCCATTCTTCAGCCTCTTCTTCGGTAAGATTAGATCCTGCAGCTCCGATAAGAAGATGTTTGTCATCCGCATCTTTAAAGCGTGTTTCACGGTCATTCTTTAATGCCTCTACCATTTTCTGTTTGCATTTTTTCATACCACGTGTCTTGGCAAATGCATCCAGTTTGCCGCCCTGGATTGTCAGGATCGGTTTGATGTTCAGAACACTTCCAAGAGCAGCACCGGCAGCGGTTACACGCCCCCCTTTTTTCAGGAATTCCAGTGTATCTACAGCGATGTAGATGCTGGAATTGTATGCCTCAGCTTCCAGGACTTCTTTGATCTCTTTTGCAGATTTTCCGGCATCAGCCAGCTTTTTGGCATGCATGACAGATTCTCTTTGCGTAACGGAGATTCTGTGATTGTCTGCAATCTGTACCTTCCCATCATAGTCATCAGAAAGGCTGATAGCTGTAGCACAGGATGCGCTCAGTCCGCTTGACATCGGGATATGAATAATCTCATCGTAACCCTGCTCAAGAATATCATCCCAAAGATCCATGAGATCTCCAGGCGATGGCTGGGAAGTAGATACATTTCTGCCTCCTGTCAGACTGCTGTAAAAAGAGTCTTCCGTAAGGTCGATTCCTTCATAGTGTGTCTCATCATCAATAATGACTGGCATAGGGATTAGAAAAATACCCATGGCGTCGGCTTCTGCTTTCATAATTCCGCTGTTGGTATCTGTCATAACAGCTGTTTTCATAGGTGAAAACCTCCTTTTGTACTCTTACTATCTATCGGTTATATAAAGAATAAATAATCTTATTCAGTTCGTGTCTGTCCCCAGAAGAACAGAGCAACAGTACCTGGGCCTGTATGGCTTCCAATGGTTGTTCCGACATTGTTAATCTCGACTTTTCCATCCAAATTAGGAAAACGGGATTCAACCAGATCGGCTACAGCTTTCGCATCTTCATAGCAGGCAGAATGGGAGATATAACATTTTCCTGAATATTCTGTCTGATCTTCGGCGTATTTTGCCATCTGGTCTACAATGGTGCGAATGACTTTTCTTTTTGTCCGTATCTTATATCTTGGAATCAATCTTCCCTGATTGTCCATATTAAGAAGCGGGCAGATATTTAAGATACCTCCGATAGCACCAGCAGTTTTGGAGATTCTGCCGCCTTTGACATAAAAAGTCAGATCAGTAGAAAAGAACCAGTGATGTACGTTTAGCCGGTGAGCTTCTGCGAAGTGAAAAACTTCATCCAGAGATTTTCCTTCGTCACGAAGATCTGCCAGTTTATCCATCAAAAGTCCGTATCCCGAAGAGGCTCCAAGAGAATCTACGATTAGGATCCTGCGGTCAGGATAACGCTCTTCAAGGTTTTCTTTTGCAATCATTGCAGAGTTCACCACTCCGGATATTCCGGAAGAAAGGGTAACATGCAAAATGTCTTTTCCTTCTTTCAGAAAGGGCTCAAAATAGTGTTCAAATTCATCTGCATTGACCTGCGAAGTTTTAGTATCTGCTCCGTGTGCCATTGCGTCGTAAAATTTATCAAAGGGAATAGATTTACCAAGATTATCTGCATATTCTTTTCCGTTCAGTTCAAAATGAAAACAGATGTAGGATATGTCACGTGATTTAAAATGTTCTTCAGTAAGATCTGCAGTAGAGCAGCAACTGATGATGTAATTCCTCATAATGTCGCTTCCTTCCTTTTAAATCTGGAATGCCAGAAATAGTTCCAAGCGTTGAAAATTGTACCATTTTCCAGAGGTAAATTCAATATATATGGGACAAAGAAGCACAAAAAGGCAAATTTATTGCAATACCGGAATGCAGACTTTGTGGATTGATGGTACAATATGTATATTTGAATTAATTATAGAATACGGGATGAAAAATATGGATCATATCATAATACCAAATAACGTCAAAACAAAAAGGAAGACAGAATATCTATCAGACTTTCATGATAATTCCAATAGATTGAGTGACTGCACACTTTGTCCCCGGGAATGTCATGTGAACCGTCTGAAAGGCCAGCGTGGGCGCTGCCATGAGACGGCTGAAATCGTAGTCGCAAGAGCGGCGCTTCATATGTGGGAGGAACCGTGCGTATCGGGAAGTGCAGGATCCGGAGCGGTATTTTTTTCCGGGTGCTGTATGGGATGCATCTTCTGCCAGAATCACAATATTGCAGAAGCAAAAGCCGGAAAAGTGATCACAACAGACCGGCTTGCAGAGATATTTCTGGAGCTGCAAAGTCAGGGGGCGGCCAACATTAACCTGGTAACTCCAACTCACTATGTACCGCAGATTATAGCAGCTTTAGAGCTTGCAAAAGCAAAGGGTATGGATTTGCCTGTTGTATATAATACAAGCGGTTATGAGAAGGCTGAGACGCTTCAGATGCTAAAGGGTTACGTTGATGTATATCTTCCGGATTTTAAATATATGGAAATGGAACTTGCAAAGGCGTATTCCTATGCAGAAGATTATCCGGCATATGCAAAGGCTGCCATAAAAGAGATGGTAGATCAGACTGGTCCGGTGCAGATAGATGAAGAGAGTGGAATGATTAAAAAGGGTGTCATTGTAAGGCATCTGGTCCTGCCGGGGCATGTGAAGAACTCAAAAGCAGTTATCCGGTACCTGTACGAAACATATGGAGATAATATTCTGATCAGCATTATGAATCAATATACACCAATGCCACAAGTCGCAGAAGACCCATTACTAAGCCGGAAAGTTACAAAACGGGAATATGAAAAAGTGGTGGATTATGCATTAGATATCGGGATGGAGTACGGATTCATTCAGGAGGGAGAAGCGGCAAAAGAAAGTTTTATTCCGGAATTTGATCTTGAAGGTGTGTAAAAATTGAAATAGAAAAAGAGAACTGACAGGTTGAAATCAGTTCTCTTTTTTATATCATAGTATGCAAGAGAAGCTGCCGGTGGCAGGTTCTATGTATTTACCGCATAAATTCATTAATGACATGTAATACCCCGTCTTCATCATTAGACTTGGTAATATAATCCGCTTTTTCTCGAACAGCAGGCTGGGCATTTGCCATTGCAACGCCAAGTCCGGCAGTTTCGATCATGGTAAGGTCGTTATAACCGTCACCACAGCAGATCATCTGATCAGCAGTAAGTCCTATGCTTGTGAGAAGCTTTAACAGGGAGTGCGCTTTGTCAATTCCTGCAGGCATGATCTCTACAAAAAACGGATCCGAACAGTAGATATAAAGATAAGAATGAAAATGCTCGATCAGTTCTTTTCGAAGTTTATCCAGAATTTCAGGATCACCGGTTACAAGGAATTTATTTGGGTCATCCGGGATGACGTCAAGAAAATTCCTGCTTGCATCGACAATCGGCATCGAATTGATGCGGGATTCAAGCTGTGTATACTGGTTTGCTTTGATTCCGGATAAGATGTGTTCTGTGGTATAAGTCAGGATATCTACACCATATTCTGCATATTTTTTTACGATATCGTAGACTTCTTTGGCACAGTCAGCCGGAAGAATCTTATTGTATCGCTTTTCCGGTGCGGTAGTCTGTGATACGTCCGCCGTTAAAGGAAAGGATGTAACTTCCATAATCTTCCAGATGCAGCTGCTTTGCCAGAGGGACAATTCCTTTTGTGGGACGTCCGCTGGCAAGGACAACTTTTTTTCCAGCCTCCTGGATCTCTATGAGAGCATCCAGAGTTGGCTTTGTGATTTCTTTTTTGGAGTTGGTAAGAGTTCCGTCCAGGTCAAGGGCGAGAATCTGATATTGCATAAATACGTTCTCCTTAAATTCTATAATTCTTCCAGAGCGTGTACGATCTGTGGGAAATTCATTCCGTGAGAAGCTTTGACAAGTACATTGTCGCCATCTTTTAAGATACCGCGCATGACTTCGATAAAGCTTTCGTTATCTGCGAACCACAGTGCTTCGGTGTGCTCACCTTTGGAAGCTTCCGCTACAAGTGGACGTGTCAGGTCGCCGATTCCGCATACCAGATCTACATTCTGTTCAGCTGCATAAGTACCAACTTCAGCGTGAAGGTCCAGGGCAGTGTCGCCAAGTTCTCCCATATTTCCAAGAATAGCAACTTTTCGTCCGATGGCCATGTTCAGGACATCGATGGAAGCTTTCATAGAGATTGGGTTGGCATTGTAACAGTCATCTAAGATGATCATATGATCGGTAGCGATGATGTGGTTGCGGCCTGGGATAGAAGGCAGGGATTCGATACCTGCTTTGATTTCTTCGGCGGTCAGTCCGAGTGTGTATCCGACAGCAGCTCCGGCAACTGCATTACTTACCATATGGATTCCAGGTACAGGAACCAGGCAGTCAAATGAGGTTCCGTCTTTTAACGTGATCGTGCAGGATGTACCGCGAAGCCCCTGTGGCTCAATGTTGTCTGCACGGAATTCACAGTTATCTCCCATTCCGAAGAAGACCGGAGTGACGCCTTTGACCGGACTCATCTTGGAAAGCAGGTCATCATCACCATTTAAGATGATAGATCCGCCATTTTTCATATCCTGGATCATCTGGGATTTTTCCTGAAGAATGCCTTCTCTTGTCTTGAAGAATTCCAGATGGGCGATACCAATATTTGTGATCACACAGATGTCAGGGCTTGATACGGAAGAAAGTCTTCGCATTTCACCGAAGTGGTTAACACCCATTTCGAGAACTGCAACTTCTGTATCTTCCGGCATATCGAAGATGGTGATCGGAAGTCCCCATTCGTTATTAAAGTTACCAAGTGTTTTGTGTACGTGGTATTTCTGGGCCAGTACAGAAGCAATCATCTCTTTTGTACTGGTTTTTCCAACACTTCCTGTGATTCCAACGACTTTCATGTCGAAGGAGTCACGGTAAAGTTTGGCGATATCAAGAAGTGCCTGTCCGGTAGATTCTACCAGGATATAAGGGAAATCTGTCTCTCCAAGGTCTTCATGTGATACCACACACATGGCACCTGCCTTGATGGTATCAGGGATGAATTTGTGCGCATTGACACGTTCTCCGTCAATAGCAACGAACAGGAAGCCGGGCTGTACTTTACGGCTGTCGATCACGACGCCGGATACTTCCTGATCCAGGATACTTTCATCTCCGTGAAAGGTACCTCTGCAGGCCTCTGTAATATTTCCAATTGTAAGGTTTTTCATGGATTATATCCTCCTTAATAGCGGGCTTTCATAGACTCATCGATGATAGCCTGGCAAAGTTCTGCGTATTCATATCCGGCAGCTTTTGCAGCTTTTGGAAGAAGGCTTGCAGCTGTCATTCCAGGAAGGGCATTCATCTCCAGACAGTAGAATTCACCATCTGCATCAGATACGATGAAGTCGGCGCGGGAATATACATCCATGCGGAGTGCTTCAAAAGCACGTTCACCGGCACGCTGGATTAATCCTTGCGTTTCTTCATCCAGAGATACAGGAGGGCAGATCTCAGAAGCACCGCCTGCCTGATATTTGTTGGCGTAGTCAAAAAGTCCGTCCTTTGGAACGATCTCTACCAGTGGAAGAGCTTTTCCTGCAAGGATACCGCAGGCAAACTCACGGCCCTTGATAAATGGTTCGATCACAACCTCATCTGTGTTGTCTACGTCAAAGGATTTGTGGATTGCATCGTAATATTCTTCTTCTGTGTGGCAGATGTAGACTCCGATACTTGATCCGTTCGAGCATGGCTTAACAACCAGTGGAAGATAGTATCCCAGTTCGTCAAGACGGGTATTTTTTGTCTTTTCTGTCAGAGAAGTTCCTCTAGGTGTTGGGACACCGCTTGTCTTAAAAATCTGTTTTGTGACCAGTTTGTTCATGGATAAAGTACATCCAAGAGAGTTTGGTCCGGTATATTTGATTCCGAGGTTGTCGAAGGTAGCCTGAAGCTTTCCATTTTCTCCGATGGAACCATGTAAAGCCATGAATGTAATGTCAGCCATCTGGCAAAGTTCGATGACATTTGGTCCGATCTCGGAAGCAGACTGGTCCGGACGGGATTTTCTAAGTGCGTCAAGATCTGGTACAGAAGTAGAGATTCCCTTGGAAATCTCAAGACCTGCGTCTGGAAGGTCGAATACTTCTTCTAATTTATCTGAATCGTATGGCAGACCGAAAAATACATCCAGAAGATAAGCCTGATGACCCATCTCACGGAGTGTCTTACAGATTCCGGCACCTGAAAGTAATGATACGTCTCTTTCCGGACTGAGTCCGCCTGCTAATACTATAATTTTCATGATCAATTGTCCTCCTTTAATCTGTCATATGCATCTGATCAAGTAATGATTTCTTAACATCGTAGAGTTTCTGGGACAGGTCTACGTATACCTGATGTGGATAGAAAAGACGTTTTGTCTCATCCCACAATGTATCTTTTTCCTGACGGCAATAAGCTGCAATCTCTTTTAAGGAAGGTGATTTGTAAATGCATTCACCATTTTTGAAAACTGGTAAGAGAATTTCGCGTACTGTATAGGTTCCGCCCGGAAGTTTTGTCTTTTTCCATGTTTCAAGTGGGTCAAAGAGAAGCAGATCTTCTTCCGGATCAATCACTTCATCTACGAAGCAGATTACATCTGCTTTGACTTTACCGCTTCCTTTTTCGTAGATACGGTAGATGGTCTTGTTACCTGGATTGGTAATCTTTTCTGTATTTTCAGAAATCTTAATCTTTGGTACGAATTCACCTTCTTCATTCTGGATGGCAGCAAGCTTGTACACGCCTCCGAAAGAAGGGCAGTCCTTGGAAGTGATCAGGTTCGTTCCGACACCCCAGGAATCGATAGCTGCACCCTGAATCTTAAGATCATGGAGAAGAATCTCATCCAGATCGTTGGAAGCGCAGATCGTAGCCTCTGAGAAACCGGCTTCATCTAACATCTTTCTGGCTTCTTTGGAAAGATAAGCAAGGTCACCACTGTCCAGACGGATTCCGTATTTGATGAGTGGTTTTCCGGCTTCTTTGAATTCTTTGAATACACGGATCGCATTTGGCACACCGGATTTTAATGTGTCGTAAGTATCGACCAGAAGTGTGCAGTTATCCGGGTACATTTCCGCATAAGTTTTAAATGCGGTATATTCATCCGGGAAGCTCATGATCCAGCTGTGTGCGTGGGTTCCCATAACAGGAACGTCGAACATCTGACCGGCCAGTACGTTAGAAGTACCGACACATCCACCGATCATGGCAGCTCTGGCACCGTATAATCCGGCATCCGGACCCTGGGCACGGCGAAGACCGAATTCCATGATGCCGTCACCATTTGCTGCGAATACGATACGTGAAGTTTTTGTTGCGATCAGAGACTGATGGTTGATAATATTAAGGATCGCAGTCTCTACAAGCTGTGCTTCCATGATAGGAGCAACAACCTTAAGGAGAGGTTCCTTCGGAAATACAACGGTTCCTTCCGGAATCGCATAGATGTCACCACTGAAATGAAATCCACTCAGGTAGTGAAGAAAATCTTCTTTGAAGATTCCAAGGCCTCTCAGATAATCTACATCTTCATAAGTAAAGTGTAGATTCTTTATATAATCGATTACCTGGTCAAGACCTGCACATACTGAATATCCATTGTTACAAGGGTTCTGACGGAAAAATACGTCAAAAATGACTTTTTCATTCTGACCCTTTTCATAATATCCCTGCATCATCGTGAGCTCGTACAAATCTGTCAGCAAGGTAAGATTTCGTTTGTTCATTTTCAAACTCCTTTTTTACTGCTGGTGTGCAGTGTTTTTCTATTTTAGTTATACCGTTCTATTATAGCACTTCCTGCTATAAAAGTAAAAGAAAAAACCAGGCACACTATACAAGTGCCTGGTTTTTATGAATAGTTTCACTGATGATATTACTGCAATATTCCCCGATATGTTTTTTCTGCTCTTTATCCAGTTCTTTTGGATAAATTGGTTTGCCATATTCGAGAATGACGTGTGTCTTTTTGATAAATGGCATATGCCCTTCCAGAATGTCGCAGGTATTATTAAGGCTCATCGGTACAATTGGACAACCGGTCTTTTCTGCAATCTTAAAGGAACCATTGTGGAATGGAAGAAGGGATAATTCTTCGCCGTTGTTTCGTGTTCCTTCCGGGAAGATGCAGATGGATACACCATGTTTGACATAGTCGATTGCCTGCAGGATGGTCTTTAATCCTTCTTTTGGATTCTCTCTGTCAAGGAAGAGACAGTAGAGACGTTTCATCCAGGTACGCAGAAGAGGAATGGAAAGCATCTCTTTTTTTGCGATATAACCAGTCAGGTTCTTACATCTTGCATAAGTGATCACAATGTCAAAGTAACTTCTGTGGTTCCCGATAAAAAGAACCGGTTCGTCTGGAACATTTTCTTCCCCAATAACAGTAAGCTCGATACCGGCGAGTGCGATGATCACCTTAAAAGCCCACTGGACCAGACGGAGACTGGAATAGTCCATAGATTTTTTACTGACTTTTCCAATCAGCCATTCGATTCCAAGAACCGGAATAGCGATGATCAGGAACAGAACGACGAATAAAACTACAAAGATAAGTCTTATCATATTTTGAGTTCTCCTTTGAAATTAAAAAATAAATGTTGTCTAATATAATATCATAAATTCCGCATTTTTTACAGACATAGTGTGTAAGATAGTGGTGAGAGTTAATGTGCGCAGGCAGGAATGCGGAGCAGTAACGGAATATAGGAATCATAGAAGGAGAAAATGTGGGAAAAGTCAGGAAAAAAGATGCGCAGCGAATGAAAATATTTGCAATATCCATAGTTACAATGCTGCTCTCAGCCTGTGGGATTGCAACAATCAAAGAACAGAAAATACGGGATGTTCCATACAGTATCGTAAGAAAAGATGAAGTGCCGGAAGAACTAAAACAGGAAATAGAGACATCAAAAAAGACAGAGATGTGGTTAAGCTATGCAGAACGTGAGAAAGGACAGGGAGACCTGTATATCGTCCGGGGATATGGGAGGCAGGAAACACCGGGATACAGTATCAAAGTGAACAGTTTCTATGAGACAGAAAATACACTGGTGATGAGAACGACACTTCTTGGACCGGAAAAAGGAAAGCATAAAAAACAAACATATCCATATATTGTGATAAAGACAGCATATACCGAAAAACAGATTATATATGAGTAAAAAAACAGCGGATAACAAATCAAAAAAATAAAGACCGGGAGGGGCAAAGATATATGGAGTATTTAAAAAGAGAAATCCGCACATTTGAAAAAAAGCATATTGTCAGCAGCCAGTTCTATGTTGATGATGATTACAACGTGCCGGATGCAAAGCGAGATGTAGGACAGGTGATCTTAAGTTCCGGGGAACTGCAGATTGAAGAGACAAAACAGGTAGAAAGCTATCTGAAAGTATCGGGAAAGCTTGCATTTAAGATTTTGTATGTATCAGACGAGACCGTCCCACAGCTGGCGGGGCTGGAAGGAAGGATCCCGTTTGAAGAGATGATCTATCTGGAGCAGCCACCGGAAGGAAATCTGGTATTGCAGGCGGCGCAGACGGATCTTACGGTCACCGTTATCCATTCCAGAAAGCTGAATCTGAAGACACTCGCAGAGATCAGCCTGGATATCGAAAGATGCGTGCAGCAGGATATTACGACGGATATAGAAGGCGAAGAAGCGGTGTTTAAAAAGACAAAAGAAGAAGAGGTCCTGAAAGTATTCGCAACCGGAAAAGATACATACCGGATTAAAGAAGAAGTAAGCCTTGGCGGTACGAGAGAGAATATAGGGACTCTTTTGTATACAGACATAACAGGCGGAAAAGCAGACACACAGCTTATGTCAGATGAGCTTCTGATACAAGGGGAGCTCAGTGTATTTTGTCTGTATGAGACGACAGAAGGAAAGACTGACTGGATCAGCCGGGGCGTTCCATATGAAGGACGGATCGAGTGCGCCGGTGCGCAGGAGGAAATGTATCATCAGGCATATCTGAATCTCACAGATGAGAATATCGAAGTACGAATGGATGAAAATGGAGAGATGCGGATCCTGGGAATAGAAGCGACACTGGAGGTGCGTCTGGTTGTCTATGAAGAAGAAAAATTACAGATTCTCGAAGATATGTATATGCTGGATCATGTCTGCAAACCGGTAAAAGAAGAAAAAAGACTTTACCGGCTAAAATTACAGAATCATTCCAAATGCAGAATTACAGAAGAACTGCATCTTCCGGAATTAAAGGAAAATATCTTGCAGGTCTGTCACTGTAAAGGCAGGATAGAGATAGAGAGCACCAGCGTGGAAGAAGACGGTATGCGTATAGACGGTATGCTGCATCTTGGATTCTTGTATGTAAGGGAGGATGACCAGGTTCCATTCGGTGTGTGGACCGGTATGGTTCCGTTTTCTTATCTTCTGGAGCATGGCGGCGGAGAGCTTAAGAAAGAAGAACTTGATCAGACGCTGGAACAGGTATCGGTAGGGCTTCTTGGAAACGGGGAGATAGAAGTAAAAGCCGTCCTTGCATTTAACAGCTTTCAAAAAGAGATCATAAAAGTGGAAAATACAGAATCTGCACAGTTCGAGCCGGTAGATATGGAAGAGCTGGAAAAGAGACCCGGGATCGTCGGATATATCGTGCGGGAAGGGGACACTTTGTGGAATCTGGCAAAAAAATATAATACAACGGTGGAGCACATAAAAGAAGTGAATCAGATGGAAAAAGAAGCGGTAAATAAAGGCGATAAGATATTGATTTTTAAGGAAAATTTGAGTATACTATAAGCACATTGTATACAAAGAATTAAGGAGAATGTAAGATGGATAAAATGGAGTTGAAGGCACTTGGAAAGATAAATCTGGGTCTGGATGTTCTTGGGAGGAGAGAGAACGGATATCATGATGTGCGAATGGTCATGCAGACCGTGTATCTCTATGATCGGGTGCTCTTGGAAAAGACGGAGGGGGATGAGATTCAGATTCGGAGTAATCTGGCTTATCTTCCGAATAATGAGAATAACATTGCATATAAGGCAGCAGCAATTTTAAAAGAAGAATTTCATATCAAAGGAGGTATCCGCATTACGCTGGAGAAGCATATTCCGGTGGCAGCAGGTATGGCCGGCGGAAGTGCTGATGCGGCAGCGGTGCTCTTTGGTATGAATCGGATGTATCACTTACGCCTGTCGGAAGAAGCGTTAAAGGAGCGGGGCGTGAAGCTGGGAGCTGATGTGCCATACTGCATTATGCGTGGAAGCGTACTGGCAGAGGGGATCGGAGAAGTGCTGACACCACTTCCGCCATGCCCGAGATGCTATATCTTGATTGCAAAGCCACCGCTGTCTGCGTCCACAGAAAAAGTATATGCCAGATATGATGCGCTGGAGCATGTCGATCATCCGGATCTCGAACGTGTGATCCGCGGACTGGAGCAGAGCGATATCAGAGAAGTGGCAGCAGGTATGGGTAATGTACTGGAGCAGGTTATGATACCGGAGTATCCGGTGATCGGAGAGATTAAGGAAATGATGCTGGAGACGGGAGCACTCGGAGCTATGATGAGCGGCAGTGGTCCGACGGTATTTGGCATTTATAAGACAAGAGGTGCAGCTAAGGAAGGTGCCCGCAAGATAAAGAGCAGAGGTCTGGCAAGACAGGTGTATGTGACCAATGTTCACAATGTAAGGAGGAAGCCATGAAAGAACCCAATTTTGAAGTGACTATGAACGAATATCTGCCACTTCGCGACGTAGTGTTTAATACACTGCGGCAGGCGATTTTAAGAGGCGAACTGAAGCCCGGCGAGAGGCTGATGGAGATCCAGCTTGCGAATAAGCTTGGAGTCAGCCGGACACCGATCCGGGAGGCAATCCGTAAGCTTGAGCTGGAAGGTCTGGTGCTGATGATCCCGAGAAGGGGAGCTGAGGTGGCAGAGATTACAGAACAGAATCTGCGGGATGTGCTGGAAGTGAGAGAGGCACTGGAAGAACTGTCTGTGAAGCTTGCATGTGAACATGCTACACAGGCGC
>OLPV01002101.1_pt1 | contig 13573 bp, 10 predicted proteins | sample 1671961 | NCBI WGS metagenome assembly OLPV01 (sample SAMEA3136630, study PRJEB25190) | human gut metagenome | biome: human gut; feature: human-associated habitat; material: faeces | place: Austria | collected 2013
TCTCGCCACCTATAGAGGTTGGAGAATCCTTGCTATTATTGTTAAATTAATATGCTTTGCCCCATACAACCATTTTCTTTGCTTTCTTTCCGCAGCATACACATACGTCAGAAAGCTCTTCCTGCTCAAATGGCATGCAGCGGCTTGTTGCTGACAGCTCTTCCTTTACCTTATCCTCGCATGCGCGGTCACCGCACCACATAGCCTTTACAAAGCCTGGCTTATTTGCAAGAATATCCTTAAACTCTTCATAATTTGTTGCTGTATAGGTGTGAGCATCTCTATGTGCTCTTGCTCTCTCAAGCATTTCCTTTTGCATAGTCTCAAGAACCTCACCTACCTTCGCTGACAGTTCCTCAAAGCTTACGGTGATCTTCTCTCTTGTGTCACGGCGAACAATAACTGCCTGTCCTGCCTCGATATCCTTCGGACCTACCTCGATACGGACCGGAATACCACGCATCTCTGCCTCTGCAAACTTAAAGCCTGGTCCCTTATCAGAATCATCGATAGTTGTTCTGAAGTTCTTTGCTAACTCTTCCTTAAGTGCATATGCCTTATCCATAACACCTTCCTTATGAGCTGCAATCGGAATAACTGTTACCTGAGTCGGAGCGATTCTTGGCGGAAGAACAAGACCGCTGTCATCTCCGTGAACCATGATTAACGCACCGATGATACGTGTCGTCATACCCCATGAAGTCTGGTAAACATGCTTAACCTTATTATCCTTATCTGTAAAGGTTACATCAAATGCCTTTGCAAAGCCGTCTCCAAAGTTATGGCTTGTTCCAGACTGTAAAGCCTTTCCATCATGCATAAGAGCCTCGATGGTATAGGTAGATACAGCACCTGCAAACTTCTCTTTATCGGTCTTAACACCCTTAAGAACAGGAATTGCCAGTATTTCCTCACAGAAATCAGCATAAACATTTAACATCTGGATTGTTCTTTCCTCAGCCTCCTCTGCAGTTGCATGAGCAGTATGACCTTCCTGCCATAAGAACTCTCTTGTTCTTAAGAACGGACGAGTCTCCTTCTCCCAACGTACAACTGAGCACCACTGATTATATACACGTGGCAGATCACGATAAGAATGAATGTCTCTTGAATAAAAATCGCAGAACAATGTCTCAGAGGTCGGACGTACACACATACGCTCTGGCAGCTCTGTCAGTCCACCGTGAGTAACCCAAGCTACCTCTGGTGCAAAGCCTTCTACATGATCCTTCTCCTTGTCAAGAAGACTCTCCGGAATAAACATCGGCATTGCCACGTTCTGTACACCAGTTGCCTTAAAACGTCTGTCAAGTTCATGCTGGATATTCTCCCAGATTGCATAACCATATGGCTTGATTGCCATAAATCCCTTTACGCTCGTATAATCACACAGCTCAGCTTTCTTTACAACATCTGTATACCACTGTGCAAAATCTTCATTCATTGAAGTGATTGCTTCTACTAATTTCTTTTCCTTTGCCATGTTAACCTCCATTTTTGATTCGGGTGGATAATAGAAAAGTCCCCTGTCAGCAATTTTTACTGACAAGGGACCAAATCATTCTTTGCTTCGGCGGTACCACCCTTATTAAAACCATGCGGTTTTCTCTTTTTTATGCCTGTAACGCTTGGCTGCGTCCAGTTTCCTGGAATGCTCCAAAGTAGGTTCGTTCCCGCGCATTTGTATGCTCTCACCAACCGCACACTCTCTGTGAAACCGCCTGAAAGTACTATTCTTCTTCATTGCACCATGCAGATTTATAATCTGAATGGTTCTATCTTACAAAACAAAATTTGATTTGTCAACCAATTTAGAGCTGAGAAACTACAAAAATATCATAAATTGCTTTGATTGCTGTCTCAAACTCGGAATTTTTTACACCAACGATGATGTTGATCTCGCTAGAACCCTGATCAATCATCTTTACATTTACCTTTGCATGAGCCAGTGCTGAGAAGATACGTCCTGCTGTTCCTCTTGCCTCTCTCATACCACGTCCTACAATTGCAATAAGCGCGATATCTGGTTCAAGGTCAAGCACATCCGGATGAACCAGATGCTTGATTTCTGTCAATACCTTCTGCTCTTTCTCCTCAAACTCACTCTGATGTACAATAACAGTCATGGTATCAACACCACTTGGCATATGCTCGAAGGAAATACCATACTTTTCAAAAGCTTCCAGTACCTTTCTTCCAAAGCCGATCTCTGCATTCATCATATCCTTCTCGATATTGATTGCCACAAAGTCCTTCTTTCCTGCAATACCAGTAATTGTATACTTCGGCACATGACATGTCTTTTCCACAATCATGGTTCCCTTGTCTTCCGGTGAATTTGTATTTTTGATATTGATCGGAATACCTGCCTGACGTACTGGGAAGATTGCATCCTCATGAAGAACGGAAGCTCCCATGTAAGAAAGCTCACGAAGCTCCTTATAAGTGATTGTTGTAATTGGCTCTGGATTTCTAATGATACGCGGATCTGCGATCATACATCCTGAAACATCAGTCCAGTTCTCATACAGATTAGCATTTACGGCTCTTGCGACGATAGAACCTGTAATATCAGAACCGCCTCTTGAGAATGTTCTAATGGTACCATCCTCCTCTGCGCCAAAAAATCCCGGAATTACAGCACGCTCTACTCTCTCAAGACGCTTAGACATAATCTTGTTTGTAACAGCTGCATTAAAAGAACCATCATGATTAAAACGAATCACCTCTGCTGCATCAACAAACTCATATCCAAGATAGTTTGCCATAATAATACCATTTAAGTACTCACCACGGGAAGCTGCATATTCTTTTCCAGCTTTTGCTGCGAACTTTGACGCAATCTCCTCAAACTGCGTGTCAAGTGAAAGGGTTAGTCCAAGACCGTTAATGATCTCATTGTATCTTGCCTGAATTTTAGCAAGCTTATCAGAAAAATCTTCGTCCTGCTCTGCAGCTGCATAACATGTATAGAGCATATCGGTTACTTTAGTGTCACCAGAAAAACGCTTTCCCGGTGCTGATGGAACCACATAACGTCTGTCGCTGTCGCTGCAAATGATGTCTTTTACCTTTGTGAACTGTTCTGCGCTGGCCAGAGAGCTTCCGCCAAACTTTACAACCTTCTTCATAATCGTATCTCCTCAACAATTAGTCTGACCGCAGTTATGTCTGATCACCTTCCAGTAACTGCTGTTATATTGGTATCATCATTCCAGGAAAATGTCAAGTATTTTCCTGTTATCGGATGTCGAAATGACAATTGTGCTGCACATAAAGCGATTGCGCCGCGCGGTCCATACACCTTTGCACCGCCATAACGCACATCTGCTGCAATAGGCATTCCCGCATGTGAAAGCTGAGCACGAATCTGGTGATGACGTCCAGTCTCAAGCACAATTGACAAAAAATGCCACCCACCTTCTGGTGAAGGACTGCTTGCATATGGCAATAATATCTCACCTGATTTTAATTCTTCTCCTGCAATCTCTTTCCATGTTAAGACGGCTTTTTTTGCCAATGGATCTGCCTTACTTGATACTGATGTTGTACCTGTTCGCTTATCTGCCGTCAAATAATCCTCCAGCCTGCCCTCACATGCTGGTACGATTCCACTTACGAGAGCCTCATATTTTTTTGAAAAATTTTCTGTCTGCAGCTGTGCACTTAAATCTGCTGCAGCCTTTTTTGTCTTTGCGTAGACCATCACACCGGCTACAGGACGATCTAATCTGTGTACGACAGCCAGATATGGGTTATCTGTCTTTGTTTTTGAGGACAAATAACCGCGAAGAAGACTTTCTTGATCCATTGCAAAGCTTTTTCCACGCTGTGATTCCATGCCAAAAGGCTTTTTTACTACGAGAAGGTGTTCATCCTCGTACAGAATGAACACCTTCTGATTGCTGTATCCTGCCATCTTATGCAAGATACTTCTTCAGCTCTTCTGCCTTATCAGTCTTCTCCCACGGAAGATCAATATCAGTTCTGCCGAAGTGGCCATATGCTGCTGTCTGAGCGTAGATCGGACGTCTCAGATCAAGCATCTTGATGATTCCAGCCGGACGAAGATCAAAGTTTTCACGGATAATCTCAACAAGCTTTGAATCCTCTACTGCACCTGTTCCAAATGTATTTACCATGATAGATGTCGGATGTGCAACACCGATTGCATAGGAAACCTGGATCTCACAACGCTGTGCAAGACCTGCTGCTACGATATTCTTTGCAACATAACGTGCTGCGTATGATGCGGAACGGTCTACCTTTGTGCAGTCCTTTCCTGAGAAAGCACCGCCGCCGTGTCTTGCCATACCACCATATGTATCAACGATCAGCTTTCTTCCTGTCAGACCGCTGTCACCCTGTGGTCCGCCGATAACAAAACGTCCTGTTGGATTTACGAAAAACTTGGTTTTCTCGTCTACTAACTCTGCCGGAATTACCTCGTCAAATACATACTTTTTGATATCCTCATGGATCTGCTCCTGTGTTACATCTGGATCATGCTGAGTAGAAAGAACAACTGCATCAAGACGTACCGGCTTATCATTCTCATCATACTCAACAGTAACCTGAGTCTTGCCGTCTGGTCTTAAATAAGACAATGTTCCATTCTTACGAACCTCAGTCAGTCTGCGTGCTAGCTTATGTGCCAGAGAAATCGGATATGGCATAAGCTCTGGTGTTTCGTTGCTTGCATAACCAAACATCATACCCTGGTCACCAGCTCCTGTATCCAAATCATCCTTATCCTCACCAGTTTTTGCCTCAAGAGACTTATCAACACCCATTGCGATATCAGTAGACTGCTCGTCAAGAACTGTCATAACTGCACAGCTGTCTGCGCTAAAGCCATATTCAGCATCGGTATAACCAATCTTTCTGATGGTATCTCTTGCTACCTTCTGGATATCAACATATGCATTTGTGGTGATCTCACCCATAATCATAACAAGACCAGTTGTAGTACATGTTTCGCATGCAACACGGCTCATTGGATCCTGCTCAAGCATTGCGTCTAATACTGCATCAGAGATCTGATCGCAGACCTTGTCTGGATGTCCTTCTGTTACAGATTCAGATGTAAATAAATAATGTGCCATAAATTTTCCTCTCTTTCGTATCTTATATATGCGCAATTCACGGATGCACATTCGCAAAACTAACGTGACGTGTGAATTGCTTGCGCTAAAAAAGTCCGCCCTTAAGGGGCGGACCGACAACATTCTATTTATCCGTTCACCTCTTATTGTTCGACTGCAGGCAATGCCTGCTCGCTCAGGTTGGCACCTTCCTTTTGTAAGGGGTTGCCGTGACTTCACAGATCCTATGTATCTCCATCACTCTGAATAAGGGGGTATTCTTTTTTGCAAATGGGATTATAACCCTGTTTGCATTAAAATGCAAGTGTTTTTTTTATTTTTCTTTGTTTTTTATAAATCAATGATTACCAATTAGTTGTGCCGTTTTTCAGGCGGAAACGCTGGATATCCTTCTCTGTCTCCACTTCCTCGATGATACCGCCAAGGCTGGTGAGCTTTTCTGCAAAATCTTCATAGCCTCTTTTAATGTATACGATATCCTCAAGCACACTTACGCCCTGTGCTGCCAAGCCTGCAATAACAAGCGCTGCACCGGCACGAAGATCCGGCACTGTAACTGATGTACCTGAAAACTGCTCGATTCCATTTATGATTGCGATGTTGCTCTCCACCTGAATGCTTGCACCCATGCGAATAAGCTCATCAACATAGCGGAAACGATTATCAAAAATACTCTCGGTCACAACACTAGTACCGCGGGCAAGTGCCAGTACAACTGACATCTGCGGCTGCATATCTGTCGGGAAACCTGGATATGGCAGTGTATTTACTGATGTTGCATGAAGTCTCTCTTTACAGACAACGCGCACAGCATCATCAAACTCAGAAACCTCACAGCCAATCTCACGAAGCTTAGAGCTTAAGCAGTCTAAATGCTTTGGAATAACATTTTTAACGGTGATATCGCCTCTTGTAGCTGCTGCAGCCATCATAAATGTTCCTGCCTCGATCTGATCAGGAATAACGCTGTACTCAGCTCCATGAAGCTTCTTCACACCCTCAATACGAATCACATCTGTACCGGCACCCTTAATATTAGCACCCATACTGTTTAACATATTCGCAACATCTACAATATGAGGTTCCTTTGCAACATTTTCAAGGACTGTACGTCCCTCTGCCAACGTAGCAGCCAACATAACATTAATAGTCGCACCTACTGATACCTTATCGAAATAAATACGCGCACCAACCAACTTTTTCGCGTCAACAATAATCATACCATTGCTGATTTTTCCAGTCGCGCCAAGAGCACGAAATCCCTTTAAATGCTGATCAATCGGACGGCTTCCGATGTTGCATCCACCTGGAAGGGCAACCTCTGCATGGTGATACTTTCCTAAAAGTGCACCAAGAAGGTAATATGATGCTCTCATCTTCTTTACATAGCTGTTGTCTACAACACAGCTTCCGATTGTTTTTCCATTTAATCTGACGGTATGGCGTTCATCGCGTACCACTGCCGCACCCGTCTCACTGATTGCCTCCAGAAGGATATTTACATCCTTTACATCCGGAAGGTTTGTAACTGTTACAAACTCATCTGCCATGATCGCTGCAGCCAGTATGCCAAGCGCTGCATTTTTGGCACCGCCAATAACAACGTCGCCAACCAACGGATTCCCGCCTTTTATTACATATTGTTCCATATATTCCTATCTCCCGTTCCAATCAATAATCGGTATGTTTGGAGTCTGACAGGCTGAAAATACCGGCATGAAGCTAAAACCTCATGACAGACATCAAACTAATATTGTCTGTTCTGCCACTTGGTTTTATTGGCAATTCAGCTTATCTTTGTCTTTGATTTTTAGTTACATTTATTTTAAGCAATAAGCGTTTCGTGCATTATGACGAATTAAACCTGATTATGACTTGCCTATTTTATCAAGTCTGTTTCATTATAACATACTTTTCGCCTTTGTAAACCTCTTCTAAATAACTTTATGACTTTTATTGCAAAAGGGACATATTCATGTAACAATTTTGTAATATTTTTCTAAAACATGCGTTTGGAATTAGTAACTGACAGCTATTGTCACTCGAACCTTCTTTCGTCAGCGTTTCTTTTTTTCCTTTTTGTCTTTCTTCACGCTATAGCCAAAGGTTCCAAGGATATTGTCAAACGTCTGATACTCTCCATGTGAATATGCGACAAGATGTGCTTTATTTAAATCAAGCTTTCCCTTTTCGTCAAGCAGTGACTCATCAACCTGCACAGCCGTTACCTTTGCCAAAAACATATCATGGCTGCCAAGCTCAAGCACCTGCGTCACCTTGCACTCAATATTAACAGGACTTTCTTTTACAAGAGGAACATTCACTGTAGAAGCCTTTTCTCTTGTCAAACCTGTTGCCTCAAACTTGTCCAGATCACGGCCAGAGCGCACACCGCAAAAATCTGCTGCCCTGCAAATTTCCTTTGACACGAGATTTATTACAAATTCCTTGTTTTCCTTTAACATATGATGTGAATAACGCTCTTTTCTAACGGAAATATAAGTCATTGCCGGATCTGAACACACTGTTCCTGTCCATGCAATCGTAATTAAATTATCTTTTCCTTCACTGTCTGCAACACTTACAAGAACGGCAGGTACCGGATAGAGCATATTTCCCGGTTTCCAAATCTGTTTGCTCATTGTTTTCTCACTTTCTTTTGTCTGTTTTCCTTAATAAAGTTTCGTATTTACTGCATCATCATCTGAATGCCGGTCATCAAAGCCGGTACAAGCTGCTTCTTTCTTGATACAACGCCTGGCAGTTCAACCTTTCCATCTGTCAGCTGCTTTGTAAATGCATATTGAACGATCTTTTCACAATTTTTTCCATAGCAAAGAAGCGTTGTGCTTTCATCTATAATACTAGTCAGCATCATAAAGATCATATCCACCTTTTGCTGCTCTGCTGCCTTTTCAAGATAGGCTGGCATGCGTGTGCACAGTTCTGACAGCTCATCTGGATTCATTGAACTAATCTGGGCAACGCCAACCTCTAATGATTCCATTGTAAAGCGCTTGTAATCCTGGAAGAAAATCTGCTCCTCTGTCTTATTCTTTAAATTGCTTCCGGCTGCAAACATTTCTTTTGCAAAGCTTTCCAGATCAATTTTTGCAATCATTCCAAGCTTCTCTGCTACCATGCGGTCAATTGCTGTACATGTCGGAGAACGAAACAGCAGAGTATCAGAAATGATGGCACCGCAAAGAAGTCCTGCGATTTCTCTTGTGAGTTCAACACCCTGCTCCTGATACATCTGGTAAATAATCGTTGCAGTGCAGCCAAGAGGCTGATTTCTGAAATATACTGGTGTCATTGTCTCAATCGTACCAAGACGATGATGGTCAATGATCTCTAGAATCTGTGCATCCTGAATACCTCGCACAGCCTGACCGCTCTCATTGTGATCTACAAGAATTACCTGCTTTTTCTTGGCACCGAGAAGATTTCTTCGGGAAATAGTACCTAGATACTGTCCCTGGCTGTTGATGATTGGGAAATCACGGTGACGAACAGATGCCATAGTATCACGAATATCGTCTACAAATTCATCTTCCTCGAAGGTGATCAAATGATCGCGCTTCATAAAGTAACTGATTGGCATACTCTGATTTATAAAACGCGCTGCTGTAAAGGTATCAAACGGTGTGCTTATAACTGTACAGCCTCGCTCCTGAGCAAGCTTTCTAATTGTTAGAGATACTGGTGCGCCCTCGCAGACAACGATGCAGTCTGCTTCCATCTCAATTGCACAAAGCTGTGACTCGTAGCGGTTTCCAAGAATAACTAAGTCGTGCTTACTAATATAGCTTTCCATCAAATCTGGATTTGCTGCTGCAACAAGAACCTTTCCCTTTGTGTAGTAGGCTTTCTCATCTCCAATAAGAAGCTTACCCTCAAGTGTATCTACGATATTGCAGTAGCGCGTATGTGCCGTTGATAAAATCTCACTGTCATATGCTTCCATAAAGGAGTCCGTAATATCACTTACTGTTAAAACACCCTCAAGGTGTTTTCTGTTTACAACCGGGACTGTTACAACACGCTCATCCTTCATGATGCGCCATGCTGTCTTTAATGAAATATTTCTCTGAACGCCAGGTGTTCTTCTAAAATCAATGTCTCTGACCTGTGTTCTCACATCCTCAACCAGTTCTGGTTCCTGTATGCCAAAATAGTCAAGCACATATTTTGTCTCCTCATTGACACGTCCTGCCCTGCAGGCAACATATTTCTTGCCATCATCTGACATATTTTTTAAGTTGGCATATGAAATTGCTGAACAGATTGAATCTGTATCTGGATTTCGGTGACCTACTACAAAAACCTTTGCCATTTCTTCTTTTTCTCCCATCATTTTGCCTCCATTGTTCACAATTTGTTTACATTATATTCATATTAGAGTCATATATAATTTTTATACTTTATACATAAAGAAAAAGAAATTTTCTTCTTTTCTTTATCCATTTTGCATATAGTGTTTTTCATAATCGCCCCGGTTATCTCCCTCAAGATACCGGGGCCTCCTCTTTGTCTGGTTTTCTTTTTTGTACATTTCATCCAAATTCTATTTTGTCATCAAAGATCACATTTTTCTTTCATCTGTTCACATTTTACGTAAAAAGCAAAAAGGCTTCGCATATGCATGCAAAGCCCTTTTTTGTGATTATTTTTCTGCACTCTCGGACTCTGTCTCTTCGTTTTCTGTCTGGGTGAGTGTCTCCTTATTTGATGCTTCCTCAGAAGCTGCTGCTTTATCAGATGCACTTTCAGACTCAGAAGACTCAACAGATGAAGCCTCTTCGGACTCGTTTACTGTCTCGCTTTGTGTCTGATCTTCTGTATCTTCTTTCTGAATGCCTGACATATCAGAAAGAATAAAACTTGTGGAACCGTAAGTTGGAAGTGCCGCCTGCTTTGCCTGATACTTGTTGTAGATAGAAACGCCCATCGCACCTCCTACACATGCGATAAACACTACAACTGCGCCCCACATGGCTGCCATGGTCAGACGCTCCTTGCGTTTTTCCTTTTTGATATTCTCACGGCGGTTTTTCTTATAATTCTTATACTCGTCTACTTTTTTCTGACTCATCGTATACCACCTTTCCTTTGCAGACTTATCAGCCTTGCAAGAACTACCTAAAAGTTTATCATACCTTTACAAAAAAATCCAGTTGTTTTTTATTCTGGTTTACGCGGTCACACCCTGGATATGGTAGAAGTTTGCGTATACTCCGTTCTTTGCCATGAGCTCCTCGTGAGTTCCCTCTTCTGCTATGCCATCTTCTGTTAATACAAGGATGCGCTTTGCATTTCTGATTGTTGAGAGACGGTGTGCAATTACGAGTGTGGTACGATTTTTTGCCAGATGTTCAAGAGAATCCTGTACGATTTTCTCGCTTTCGTTATCGAGTGCTGATGTTGCCTCATCAAAGATCAAAATTGGCGGATTTTTCAAGAATACGCGCGCTAGTGACAATCGCTGTTTTTGACCGCCTGAAAGCTTCACGCCTCGCTGTCCGATATCTGTATTATAACCGTCTGGAAGCTGCATAATAAATTCATGAGCATTGGCATTTTTCGCAGCTACAATAATTTCTTCATCTGTTGCATCTGGCTTTCCATAACGGATATTATCTTTTACTGTACCTGCAAACAAATAGACATCCTGCTGTACGATTCCTATGTTTCTGCGAAGACTTTTTTGAGTCATCTTTCGAATATCCATGCCATCAATGTCAATTTCTCCTGATGTTACATCATAAAAACGCGGAATAAGGCTGCACATCGTTGTCTTTCCTGCGCCAGAAGAACCCACAAGTGCCACATATTCTCCTGCCTTAATATCAAGTGTCAGGTTTGACAATACATTTGTGTCAGTATCAACATAATGGAACATGACATTCTTAAAAGAGATATCTCCCTGAAGTGTTCCAACATCTACCGCATGCTTATCATCAACTATATCTGGCTCTACATTCATAATCTCAAGGAAACGCTCATATCCTGAAGCTCCATTTTGGAACTGCTCTGTAAAACTTACAAGGCGCTTGATCGGATCGGTAAAGTTATTGATATACAGCATAAAGGTTACGAGATCTGCAACTTCTAAAGTCTTATTTGTTAAAAATACAGCACCGGCTACTACTACTACTATGGTAACTAATGTTGTAAAAACACCCATACCAGAGTTATAAATACCCATTATTTTATATGCTGACTTTTTACTCTCCAAAAAAGCATTATTTCCGCTCTGGAACTTACCCATCTCGGCATCTTCATTTCCGAAGCTTTTGACAACACGCACACCTGAAAGGCTGTCCTCAAGCTGTGCATTAATATCTGCAATGCGGTCACGATTTCTCTTGAATGCTCTTTTTAATTTTCCATTATATACATATGCAAAAACAAGCATAAACGGAAGGCTCGCTGCCGCGCAGAGTGCCAAACCAGTATGAATGTTTAATAAAATCACCATGGTTCCAATGAATTTGATAAGTGAAATCACTACATCCTCTGGTCCATGATGAAACAGCTCACTAATATCAAACAAATCGTTTGTCACTCTTGACATCAATTGTCCAACCTTCTGATTGTCAAAAAAGCTAAAAGACAATTTCTGATAGTGGTCAAAGATTTCTGTTCTCATATCTGTTTCCATCTTTGCACCCATGTTATGGCCTACTGTTGCAATAAAATAGTTACAGACAAATTCGACTGCAACTAAAGCAATCATAACGACTGCCAGCACAGCAATATCCTTCATCGCCTTGTCTGGCTCTTCGTAGATAACTGTGCCCGTGATATAGCGCACTACCATCGGGATAATAAGCGTTACAGCTGCTCCCAAAATAGCAAAAAACATATCTGCTGCAAAGCTGCCCAGATATGGCTTATAGTAGCGCGCAAATTTTTTCCATTTGTTTTCTTTCATGTTTTTCTCTTTCAATTCTCCTCAAACTTTTGGATAGCCATGAGGATAAAAAAAGATTCATCCTCATGGCTTTTTAATTGCTGTTTATTTCAAAACCATTCTCGCAGCACCATAGATTCCGGCATCATTTCCAAGCTTTGCCAAAACAACCTTTGCTTTGTTGTCTCCTATGATTTTTGCAAACTTGTGATAATACTTTGTTATAACATCAATAAGTACCTGACCTGCTTTTGACACGCCGCCGCCGATAACGAATACATCTGGGTCAACTGTCAGTGCCACATTTGCTACAACTAGTCCAAGATACTTTCCAAGCACTTCAACTGCCTCAACTGCCAGATGATCTCCTGCCTTTGCAGCATCAAACACATCCTTTGCCGTAACTGTTTCGAGTGTGCGAAGTGAAGATTCCTCTTTGCTTGCAGCAAGAAGCTTCTTTGCGATACGTACAACGCCTGTTGCTGATGCATACTGCTCAAGACATCCATGATTTCCGCAATTACAGGTAGCTTCCTCATCTGGATTTACCGTAATATGACCAAGTTCTCCGCCAACTCCTCTGTGGCTCGGTGCAATCTCTCCATTTATGATGATACCGCCGCCAACGCCAGTTCCAAGTGTCAGCAGAACAACATCAAGATAGCCTTCACCGCCGCCCTTCCACATCTCGCCAAGAGCTGCAACATTGGCATCATTTCCTGCACATGCTTTAAGTCCTGTCAGATCATGAAGGATCTGTGCTACCGGTGTAAATCCCCAGTAGAGATTTACCGCACATGCAGCTTCCCCTTTAGAATTGATCGGTCCCGGAATTCCGATTCCAACGCCTTCCACATCAGCTTTCTCAATACCTTTTTCTGCCATTTTGTCTTGAATAGCCTTTGCCACATCCGGAAGAATGTTTTCGCCTTTATTTTCTGTTCTTGTTGGAATCTCCCATTTGTCAACAAGATTGCCGTCTGTCTGGAAAAGACCGCATTTTACGGTTGTCCCCCCTACATCAATCCCAAAACAATATGAACCCATTTTCATCCACCTTTCCCTATTTGCCAGTCGTTTTATAAAAAAATATTTTATCAGCTTTCACGCTTACGTGCAATATTAGCCTGTACACGTTTGTACAGTTCTTCTGCCGCATTGTATCCCATCTTCTTCTGTCGGTGGTTGACAGCCGCTGATTCTACAATAACCGCCAGATTACGTCCTGGTCTGATCGGCAGAGAATGGCAAACAATCTTGTTTCCAAGATACTCTGTATATTCTTCATGAAGTCCGAGACGATCGTATTCTTTATCGCGGTCCCACTCTTCAAGTTTGATGACAAGATCAACAGACTGCGTATCTTTAACACTTTCTACACCAAACAGTGTCTTGACATCAATAATACCAATGCCGCGAAGTTCGATAAAATGACGGGTAATATCCGGTGCCGAGCCTACCAGAGTGACATCACTGACTTTACGCAGCTCTACAACATCATCGCTTACAAGACGATGTCCTCGTTTGATCAGCTCCAGTGCAGCTTCACTCT
>OLPV01002102.1_pt1 | contig 13572 bp, 12 predicted proteins | sample 1671961 | NCBI WGS metagenome assembly OLPV01 (sample SAMEA3136630, study PRJEB25190) | human gut metagenome | biome: human gut; feature: human-associated habitat; material: faeces | place: Austria | collected 2013
CTCCGACCCCACGCTTAGGAGGCGTGTGCTCTATCCAGCTGAGCTACTGAGACATTTTTAAGATTTATGCAATTTTCACTGCTCGAAGGAATCGAACAATCTGCCGCTTAGGAGGCGACCGCTCTATCCTGCTGAGCTACGGGACCATATGGCTGAAGCCCTTTATTTTCAAGGCTGTCAGCGTTTCGGATGATGATATATTCATCACGATTTCTGCTAACATCGGGGTCATTTTCGTGTTAGCAAGCTGCTAATTTTGGCGGTAGGCCATTTTCCCACCCGGCAAATTTAACTCGCCAGTCAGGTGGGAGCACGGAGCAGCTTCCGTGCCGACCTCGAACTCTGCGCCCGTTTTCAGCTTTTGGAAAAGCGGACGTCGACCGTCTTATTAGGAGGCAGTCGCTCTATCCTACTGAGCTATGGGCTCATGTGCCTGAAACCCGGTGATTTCAAGGCTTTCGCAAGTTGCCGCCGAAGCACGCAATTTTCAGCAGCAAACCTATTATAGCATAATCGGCGGATTCGCGCAAGGGAAAAGCAACTTGCGCGCGAAAAATCGGGGAACTTTTTCCTGCCGGATGCGCGATGAGGAGATCATTCCCCCCCTTGATAATACCAAGGCTCTTCGACTTTTACGTCCTAAACTCCGCCGTCAGGACTCATCCGCACACTCCTTCGCCCACTCGTCCATCTCGTCCCACTCCGCGTCATAATACGCTTCCTGCACCCGGTGCGCGTAGTACGTCGCCTGCCACTCAATCCCGCGCGGAGTCAGCGAAACGCGGTTCAGGTACTGGTAGTAGTGCCCCAGCTCGTGCGCCAGCATGAAGATGGTTCCCCATGTGTAATTTTGCAGCGCCCGAAAGTCGCCGTCGTAGTCGTAGCCCCCGGCGACGTCGATGGTGATGCTGTCGTCCGGGTCATCCGGCACAAAGCAGCGCCCGTAGCACAAATCGCCGTCGTTCGCGCGGATTTTCTTCGTGTTCGGGATGTAAACGTTCACCCGAATCGGAAACGGGTAATTCGCCCGCAGCCAGCGGACAAACGTATGCACTTCGCGGCGCAGGAACGGATGCACCTGCGGATGAATCCGGATGCACAGCCCGTCGCGCCTGGCGGTTCGGTGCAGCGCCTCCGCCGAGTAGTTTTGCAGATTCCAGAGCTTGTTCATCTTACTTCATCCACCCGATTTCCGCCGCGAACGGGTTCACAAAGTCGAATGTGTCCAGTGTTGCATCCTGCGAAATCGTTTGCAGCACGTCCTCGTCCCAATAGTCCCGGATGACGTACTGCCCGCCGTCGTAATCCGTATAAAACGAAACGCCGTCCGTCACGTCGGTCACGACCCACACGCCCGCGTCCGTCCATTCCGCCGTGATGTACAGCCACGCAAGGTCGTCCAAATCACCCGATTCGGCAAATCCCGGCGTGTCGTATCCAACTGACAGAAAGATAGCATCCCCCTCGTGATAGGTGTCCAGATACGCATTTTCCGGCAGGTTTGAACTGCGCGTGATGGCATACGTCGCGCTGTCCGCGTCCCACACGGCGGCTTGCAGATACTTGTTCCCGTCCGCGTCCGCCAGCAGGAGCAGCACGCGCAGACTGCTGATGTCGCCCTGCACCACCGTGTCGCCATTGGTGAGCGACGGGGAAATCTGGTCGCCAAACTGCGGATTGATGACGTTCCCCCCACTTCGGGACATGAGTTCCTCCGCCGTAACCGCGCTGCCCGCCCGGATTTCGAGGGGCACACAGTCATCCACCGTGATAAACGTGCGCCCCTCCGCCGATGCCAGCGGCAAGAGCAGGACGAGCATCAGTAGAATCAGAAAAACCGTTTGCTTGCAGTGATTCATATGCTGCCTCCTTCATGGCACGTCAGATTCCGCCGTGCATCAGCCCGGAATCCAGTAATAATACCAGTCGTTATCCAGCTGCACCCGGTGATACCACGAGGGCACCTCCTCCGTGTCCGGTGCGTAGAGTATCCCCTGCGGAATGCCTCCCAGTGCCCGCCATGCCTGCTCAAAGCAAATGCAGCTGCCCACCTCTTCATAGATTTTCTCAACGCCCATCTCCGTCAGTGCGTCCGACGGCGTGTAAAAGGTCGTATAGCGCACCCGATAGGCATAATCGTCCCTGTCCGCCACGAAGGACTGGTAAGCGGGCTGATTTTGCAGATAGGTGTCCGACACCTTGTTCCGCGCATACGCCATCCCGATTCGTGACCAGAGCAGCCACCCGGCGACGGTAACAATCACGATGCCCAGAATGATTGTGAGCGCAATCATCAGCCTTTTCATGCCGATACCAAGCGGTTCGCGCAGGTCATTCAAAAACTTCCGAAAGCGTTTCATGCGTTTTCCTTCTTTCTTCGCGTTCGCGTCGCTTGGGTTGTGAGGAATTTTGTTCGCCTTTGATATATTCGCCGTGGGCGTAGGGAGTTCCTGCTCTTGGCAATACTGGGCGGCAGAATTTACAATTGCACCAAAAAGCAGCCGCAGTCCTCCAACACAAGAACCGCGGCTGTTTGCATTATATAATAATAGGGAATTTCTCTTATGCAATCGGGATTTTCACCGTGTCGCTGCGCTCGCCGTCGCTGATGGCAACCTCCACCGCGCCGCTTTCGCCTGCTTCCACCACCGCCAGCGCTTCGCCGTAGTAGGTGTCGGTTTCCGGCGTCAGGTAGCTGCCCGGATGGAAGGGGCACGCACTGCCCGCCGCCAGCAGCCTGCCGCCGCTGACCGTGATGTTCACCATGCCGCGTTCCATCGGCTTCAATTCGCCCGCACGGTCGGTGTAGCGGATGCGGATGTAGCACAGGCGGCCGGGTTTCGTTTTCTTTTCCTCCGGCACGGCGCGCAGAACCGTGTCCGCCCCGGCCGTTTGCAGCTTGCAGCGCCCCAGCACGCGGTCAATCGCGTCATAGGATACGGCTTCCAGCGTGCCGGATTGGTACAGAATGGTGAATTTCGCCAAGCAGTCGTTCTTCAGCTGCTTTTCCGCCACTTTCTTGCCGTTCAGCAGCAAAGCGACCTTCGCCGCGCGCGCGTAGACCTCAATGTGCGCCTTCTTGCCCTCGCAGCCAGCCCAGCTCCACGACGGCATGGCGTCCGTCATCTTCCATGCGGACGGCGAATGCTTCTCGCCGGAGAACATGACCGGACGAACCGCGATGTACGGCCCGATTTCCTGCTCCAGCGCGACGCGGGTGTACAGCGCTTCGCCCAGCGGACGGCCGTTCAGGTCGATTCGCCCCGACCCCGCCGTCGTCCAGCCCAGCCCGCTGAACTGCGTCGCGTACGCCTTGTATTCCCACGACCCAACGCCGACTTCACCCAGATAGTCCATCCCCGCCCAGACGAAATCGCCCACCAGACGCGGGTTCTTCTTCGCCTGCTCGCGGAAGCGGTACGCATCGTTGCAGAACGTCTCGCTGCCCAGAATCAGCCGGTTCGGGTACTTCTTCAGGTCGTGCTTGTAGCGGTAGATGCCGTAGTTGTAGCCCGCAATGTCCATGTTGGCAAACGCGTCCCGCGTGCGCACGTCACAGCCGTGCAATGTCGCGCCGCGCTTCATGAATTCGTCGCCCATCAGACCCGCGAGGTCATTGAAGAACTTGCTGCCGACGGCCTTCTTCTTCTGCGGCTGCACCCCGGCGGCGCGCAGCTTCTCCGCCTTTTCGGCTTCCTTCTTCGCCTTCTCGTCGCTGTACACGCCAAAGCCGATGGAGGACAGGAAGTTGAAGAAGATGTTGATGCCGCAGGTGACGGGGCGGGTATTATCCAGCGAATGCAGGTAGTCCGTCAGCTCGCGGGTGAGCTGGATGCCCTTCTTCTGCGCCGTTTCGCTGACCTCGTTGCCCGTGGAGTACAGGATGACGCACGGGTGGTTGTAGTCCTTGTCCACCATGTCGGCGATGTCCTGCTTCCACCACTTGTCAAAGTACGGCACATAGTCGTATTCCGTTTTGTGGATGTACCAGTGGTCGATGTACTCGTCCATCATCAGCATACCGAGGCGGTCGCACGCATCCAGCAATGCTTTCGAGCACGGATTGTGCGCGCTGCGGACGGCGTTGTAGCCGTTTTCCTTCAGCAGGCGGACGCGGCGCTCCTCGCCCTGCGCATAGCAGCGCGCGCCGAGGATGCCCTGGTCGTGGTGGATGCACGCGCCCTGCACAATGACGCGCTCGCCGTTGAGCAGAATGCCCTTTTTGCCCCACGAAAGGGTGCGGATACCGAATGTCTGCAAGTCCTCGTCGCTGCCGAAGCGGACGCGGCAGGCGTAGAGGTTCGGGTGCTCCACGTCCCACAGCTTTGCGTTGGGGACAGTCAGCGTCAGGGTGACTTCGCCCGTCGTGTCCGCGGCGGCGGATGCAGCCTGCTTTTCGCCCGCAAGCACATCCACCGACACGCGCCCCGCGCCGACGGTGCGCACGGCGACTTCGACCGTCGCGGGGTTGATGGACACCGTGCGGATGCGAACGCCGTTCAGGGCGATATGCTGCTGCTTGTCCGCCGTCCACAGCACCACCGGGCGATAGATGCCCGCGCCGGAATACCAGCGGCTGTTGGGCTGATCGCTGTTGCGGGCAATCACGCGCAGCTCGTTTTCCTCGTCAAAGCGGACGCGGTCGGTCAAATCCGCATAGAAATTCGTATAGCCGTACGGGCGCTCGGCAATCTTCTCGCCGTTCAGGTACACCTCCGCCAGATGGTACACACCCTCAAATTCCAGCATCAGCGTCTTGTTGCGCATGGACTTATCAGGCGTAAAGCGGCGGATATACTCGTAGTCGCGCCCCTCGTACCAGCCGCCGTTGATGCCGTTTGCGGACAGCTCCGTGCGGGGTTCCGCCTGCATGGCGTCGTGCGGGATGGTGACGGGGACGAAGTTTTCCTGGCTGTCCAAATGGCGGAAGAGCCAGCCGGTGTTCCAAGCGGTTGCTTTCATCGGGGAAGTCATCCTTTCCAGTGTATTGTTTTTTATACTATTTCCAAATGAAAATGCGTTGTCGTATCCTCATTTGGAAATAGTATTTTCTGCACGAAAACCCCACCCGAAGCAGGGCGCTCCGGGTGGGGCGGAATACAGGCCTATCCCGCATTCCGAAACGATGGGATTATTCCTTGCACGAGAACGCCTTGACCGTCACGGTCACGAAGGAAATCAGGTACAGCGCCACGCCAGCCAGCGAGCAGTACAGCGCCACATCCTCCGTTGCGGGGCGGTTGACGGGGATGAACCACACGTCAGCCGCCAGCTTCACGCGGTCCATCGCGAAGAAGGAGATGCAGCCGATCAGCGCAAAGCCAGTCAGCACAATCACGATGTCCTTCAAAGCGGAGGGCTTCTTCATCTTGTCTGCCGCGAAGAGCAGCACAATGGCGGCGACCGTCAGCACGACGGGCCAGATGTTCATCGCCTTGCCAGCCATAAAGCCGGTCAGCGACGTTACCAGATAAATCACCAGGGCGGCAAGCGCCGTCACCGTGGCGAAAATGCTCGTCTTTTTCATGCCTTTTTGCCTCCCTTGGAAGTTGCCTTGCTCACGACCCAGAACACGAGGCTCAGCGCCGCCAGCGCACCAAAGGCGTATTCGCAGGCGGTGTACGCCACGCGCCACGGGGTCATGACTTCAACCGTGCTGACAACGGTGGTGGACTTCACGCCGTTGAGCATCGCGGAGTTCGCCAGCGCGTACAGGGCATTGTGGATGTCGTTCTTAATCGCCAGCAGCATCGCACGGTCGCCGGAAAGCGCTTCCGCGTTCCAGTAATCGACGCTCGCGCCGAAGCCGCAGAAGTTGGTCGTGCCTGCCATCAGGGATTCCTTCGGCGCAGCCTTGAGCGAAACGCCGGTGAAGTCCGTCACGTTGTAGCCGTGGAAGCCCCATTCACCCTGCAGGATGTTGACCATCGTCGCCACGTTTGCGCTCGCTGCCACCGCGCCGTGGCGGTTGTAGGAGGTCATCACGCCGCGCGCGCCAGAGGTGTAGGTGTTGTCCTTCGTCGCGTCGCCCTCAAAGGAAGCGGGCTTGCCGTTGCCTTCAAACGCCTGCTGCAGGTTGCGCAGCTCCAGCTCACGCGCCTTCTGTTCGTTCATGAACACGGCGACGCCGGAACGGTTGATTTCCTGATCGTTGAAGCCCATGTGCTTGATGTTGACGAGTGTGCCCTTGCTCTGCGCGCCCTGCACCACCGCGCTGCCGACATAGCCGGACAGAATCGGGTCTTCGGAGTAGTATTCCACGCCGCGGGCGTTGTACGCGTGACGGTGGATGTTCATGCCCGGGCCAATCATAATCGGCAGATCCAGCACGAGGGTAGATTCGCCGAGGATGATTTCGCCGTTTTCAAACGCCAGTTCCTTGTTCCAAGCGTAGGCGAGGTTCACAGGAGAGGGCGCAACGCGCGTGCCGGAGGTGTAATCCGCCGCATCCGCGTAGGGCACGCCCTGATAGCCGCCTTCGTTCAGGTAGTGGGAGTCAGAGCCGCCGGGGCCGTCGTCCGCAGCCTTCTGCGGCATGTTGACGGAAGCGATGCCCTGAATGTTATGGAACGCATTGGCGGAGAAATCAAGGAATTCCGCGACCGTAACCTTGTTGACCAGCTCTTCCCAGCGCGGGTCATCGTAAGGCGCGTTCTTCATGTCGTTGATGGTGAGCGTAGACGTGGTGTCGCCAAAGACAAGGTCGGACACGTCGTCATCGGTCTTGAGGGTATACAGGTCGTTGTTCAGCAGGCGGGAAACCGTCGCGTTCGCGGTCAGACCGGAATAGGTCTTGGGGAACGTGCCGTTCCAGTCGGCGCGGCTCAGGTAGGTCACCGTGCCGGGCTCAAAGGCGTTGTAATCCATGGCGTAGTCGCCTTCGGTCAGCTGGTTGGTGATGGCCGTGCCGTTCTTGCCCACGGCGAAGGTGGTCTTGTCCACATCGCCCGTCCACGTCCACTTGTAGGTCTTTGCCGCGTTGCCGTCGGCGGTCATGCCGTCCGCGACGGTCTTGCCCTGCGCCGCAAGCACGTTGTTCAGCGCGTCATGCGCGTCCGTGCCGATGGCGAAGTAGTAGTCGCCGGGGTCGACGATGTAGGTCTTGGCGCCATTGGTGTCGTAGGAGGCGAGGTTCGCCAGATCAACCTTCATGGTGATGGTCTGGGATGCGCCGGGCTGCAGCGTGGAAGTCTTTTCAAAGTCCATCAGCTGCACGGCGGCCTTTTCCACGCCGTTCTGGCGGTCATAGTCGGTGTAAGGCACGCTTGCGTACACTTCCACGACGCTCTTGCCCGCCACGTCGCCGGTGTTCTTCACAGTCACGGTGACGGTCGCGGTCTTTTTGTCATCCGCAATGGTCACGCTGTCCAGCGTCTGCTCGAAGGTGGTGTAGGACAGACCGTAGCCGAAGGGATAAACGACTTCGTTGGCGTAATCCCATGTGCCGTCCTCGGTGGCGACGGTGCCGTCGGCGTTGGCGTAGGTGCCAGCCTTGGCTTCCGCGCCGCCGTTGCCCAGCACAATATCGGCATAGCGGGTTTCGTAGTAGCGGTAGCCGGCGTAGATGCCTTCCGCCTCAATCAGGTAGGAGTTGACATTCGCGTCCGCCGCGAAGTCCGCCGCGTTCGTCCACGGGATGTTGCCGTAGTTCGCCATAGCGGGCGCGAGGGCGCTGTTCTTCGCCATCACGTCGCCAAGGTGCGCGGAGGGAGAGACGGTGCCGTTGAGCACGTCCGCCACGCCATAGAAGCCGTACGCGCCGGGGAAGCCGATCCAGACGATTGCGTCGATGTCCGGGTCGTCCTTCAGGTTGGCGATTTCCATCGGGTTCGTGGCGTTGACCAGCACGATGACCTTGTCGAAGTTCGCCTTCGCCTCGTTAATCATCGCCATTTCCTCGTCCGACAGGGAGAGGATGTTGCCGGTAACGGTGCTGACGCCTTCCGCCAGACCGTCCTTGCCGGGATAGTAGCCATTGCCGGCTTCGCTGCCGGGGCGGCCGACGACGACGATTGCCGCGTCGCTGTATTCCGCGTAATCCTTGCGGAAATCAGCGTTCAGGGCGGTCAGCTCGTCCAGCGTCAGTTCGCGCGGGTCATTGTACGCGGTAATCTCGGCATATTCCGGGATGATGCCGCCGCCGAAACGGGGCTTCGTCCACGTCTTATCCGCAAAATACTTCGCATACGCCGCCTGCACGGACGGGTTCAGCTGGAAGCCGCGCTCGGTGAAGCAGTCGAAAATCTGCACGGTCGCGTTGCCGTCGGTAATCGAGCCGCCGGAGGAGCCGTACACGGGCGCGTAGCTGCGCACGCCCAGCATGGTGATTTTCGCATCCTTGCTCAGCGGAAGCGCGTTGCCGTCATTCTTGAGCAGGGCAACCGTTTCCTGCGATTCGCGGATGGCAAACTCCTTCAAGCCCTCGAAGGCTTCCTTGGCCGTCTTAAACTTGGAGACGTACGACCACGCCTCGCCGGTTTCGTCAACTTCGGTCTCCGTCAGCTGACTGCGCGTGTTGAAAAACGCATCAACGGATGTACGATACGTCTCCAGAATAGAACCAGCCATCAGCGAGATGGCCAGCAGCAGGGAAAACACAAGCGTTAATCCCCGCCAGAGAGAAGAACGTTTGAACATGGATATCCTCCTTTTACGGAAAACGAATGGAGCAGGGGAACACAAAAGCACCCATCCAAGCGAATTAGACAGGCTGCCCCTGTATTCCAAACTCGGCGTAGATCCCCCTTCGATCACCCGCCGCCTATGTAAATTGTAACACGAAAACAACCGTTTTTGCCATGCCCTTTTTGGCTGGTTTCGTGAATGTTGAATCATTGCTTGACGTATGTTGCGAATCAGTTGATTTTTGTGAATTTTGCTCGAAGGATAACGGATTTTCCGCCGCCAAATATTTCGATGCGCCCGTGCAAATCTTCTTGCAGGGTTCATTTTTCTGTGTTATAATTCTATCATATTATATTATCCGGAAAGGAGCGCGCACCCCTCCATGAAAAAATCGCCCAAATCCGCCAAATTCTTCGCTTCCCACTGGTCAGCCTTCCTCCAGCAGTTCAAGAACCTCCACCTCCGCGGGGATCGCTTCGTCATGCTGACCGTTGCGGGTCTAATCAACGCGTTCGGCGTCAGCGTTTTCCTTTATCCCGTCAATCTTTATGACTCCGGCATTTCCGGTACGGCGATGCTGCTGGCGCAAATCACCCCCGATTGGTGTAGCCTGTCGCTCATTCTGCTGCTGCTCAACGTGCCGCTGTTCCTCTTCGGGCTGAAGCGGCAGGGCGTGCAGTTCACCATTTACGCCGTGTATTCCGTGTTCATTTACTCCCTCGGCGCGTGGCTGATTCAGGGGCCTTTGCCGCTTGACGTCAGCATTTCCTCGCCGCTGGCAGGGACAGACCTGCTGCTCTGCGCGCTCTTCGGCGGATTGATTTCGGGTGTCGGCAGCGGGCTTGCCATCCGCGGCGGCGGCGCGATGGACGGCATGGAGGTCATGGCGGTCATTTTCGCCCGCAAACTCGGCATGACCGTCGGCACATTCGTCATGAGCTACAACGTCGTGCTGTACATCCTCGCCGGACTGCTCCGTTCCAGCTGGATTCTCCCCCTGTATTCCATTATCGCCTACGCCGTCGGGCTGAAAGTCGTCGATTTTGTAATCGAGGGCATCGACCGCAGCAAAGCGGCGCTGATTGTCACCCGCAACCCGGACGCCATCTGCCGTGCGCTGGGCGAGGCGTTCGGCACAGGCATGACGTGCATCCCGGCGCAGGGCGGTTTTTCGCACGAGGAAATGACGATTGTGTACTTCGTCGTCAACCGCTTCCAAATCAGCCGGATGAAGGACATTGTGCACGACCTCGATGATCGCGCGTACATCACCATCAGCGAGGTGGCGGATGTGTTCAAGCTCAATCAGGACAAGCTGTCGCAGAAGGTGGATAATCAGCCGCTGCTGCCGAGGAGGAAGTAAGCCCTTTTTGTCCCCCTTCTTGACGGAACGCATAGCCCCATGCTATAATAAGAACGTAGGCAGTGCAGGGAGGTGTTTTCATGTGCCGATTTTTGCTGCAAGATGGACTGTCGGTTGAGATTCTGCAATCGCTATCATTCCGCACAAATTTGGGACTTTCTTTGAAAAACAGCCTTGCGCACTTCACCAAAGCTGCACTTTTGCACGAAATTGAAGAAATTTCCGTTTGGTATGACGAGCATGAAGCCTTAGAACAGCTTGCTTTGGACTATCGCGTCAAGTCATTGGAATCGGCTTCACACAAGTATGACCGCTATTTTCCGGACAGACCGACGGCAAAAGTTTTCAATGATTTGCTGGGTTTTCGCTCTCTGCGCGACGATTATGATGAAATTCTGAAAAATCCGCCGCCAGATGCACTGCGGATTGTGAATATGTCGCATGGAAAAGCGAATGACGACGGCTATCGCGGGGTGCATGTCTATTATCAGCTGGATAATTTTCATTATCCTATTGAAATTCAGTATAACACTTATTTTGACCGTCAGTTAAACAACTGGCTGCATAAATACTTGTACAAAAAGCAGTATCCGCTTGCTGTTGGTGCTCAAATGCGCACCCTCTATGAGCAGGGCAAAATTAAGAATGAAGCAGAATTTCAGGAGGTGTTATCCGATGTGCTACGTTGTGGCAAAGAACGCCAATAAAATCGGCAGTGTGGCAATTCGCATGAAGCTGGGAAAACCCGTGGTTCAGCTGAAGGCAGAAATGAATAGCCGTTATCTTAACAAAGGCATCCAATTTGTCACCATCAGCCGCCCCTCCGCCTATGGCGAATATGCCCCCTACCGCTTCGTGGACACGATTCCGGAGTTCAAGGCGGAAGTCGCGAAGCTGTAATTTCCCACAAAGCTGTAATTCCCCACAAGCACGCGGCGCACAAGTCCTCATCGACCTGTGCGCCGCGTTTCTCTATTCTCCTCACTTTTCCCTGACCCAATAATACTCGAACCTTTCCCCATGGTGTCCCATCACCGGCTTGTCGCTCCGCACGAATCCGCATTCCGTCAGCGTCGCCACACGCGCAACCGCATACGGCGCGGCTTTCGTCATCAGCGTGCGGCAGTTTAGCAGCGCGTACGCATCGGGCAGAAGCGCGTCCATCACTGCCGCCAGCACGTCCGACTTCTCCCACGCGCTGCCGACATCCACGCGCAGGATGCCCATGCCGCTGTACGGGTCGTCCGGCGACTCCTCGCGGCGGCAAAGCTCCACCGTGCCAATGACCTCGCTGCGCAATGCAATCGCCCAGCGCACAAACCAGCCCTGCTCCCACGACGTGCGCCAGAAGTCCATCGCACGGCGCATCTTCTCCGGCGTGTCGTAATAGAAAATGTCACCGTGGCAGTTGTCGCTGTTGAAGAACGGCAGCGCCAGCGGGTCGCCGTAGACGCGCAGAAGCGCCGCTTCATCCGCCGCCGTCACCGGGCGCAGGCGGATTTCGCCCTTCTCCATCGTCGGGATGGATTCGTATACATTCATGCCTTTTTCTCCTTCCGGATGCCCAGCGTCAAATAGCGAATCCCCGGAATCCGGCGGATAATCTCCGACAGTCCCAGCGTCGCGCCGAAGCCAATCACCAGCGTGAGCAAATACATCAGCGCTGCCGGGAGCGTCGTCCGCTCGGTCAGCAGAATCGCCGTCAGCAGCAGCACCGGGTAATGCACGACATACAGCGCGTAACTCCGCCGGGTGAAAAAGCGCGAGACGGGCGTTTCCCAGTTGAGATAATGCCGCGCGTTGCCCAGAATCGCCAGCACCGCCGCCCACAGGTACACATTCGCCCACAGGCTTTGCAGATACGCCGCGTCGGTGAAATTCTGCCCGCTCGTCCACGCGCCATACGCCACCGCGCCGATGACCGCCGCCGCCAGCGTCCCCCGGCGCATCCGCTCCACGCGCGCCATGGCGCTCAAGGAGCGCGAAATGGAGTATCTTGAGGCTGCCAAAGCCATGAACTGCTCGCGCGCCAAGATCCTGTATAAGCACATGATGCCGAACATCATCGCCCCGACCATAGTCGGCACGACGGGGCAGATCGGCGGCACGATCATGCAGGCGGCAAGCCTTTCCTACATCGGTCTCGGCATTCCCCAGTCCTCGCCGGAGTGGGGCTCCATGTGCTCCGCGGCGAAGGATTATATCCTGACTTATCCCCACATGATCATCTGGCCGGGACTCGCTATTCTCATCACCGTCCTCGCCATCAACATGTTCGGCGACGGTCTTCGCGACGCGATGGACCCGCGCCTGAAGGACTGACGAGAGGGGAGGGCTAAGAAAAGCTATGACTGAGAATTTTCTTGAGATCCGCGACCTCGTGGTCGAATACACCTCCGGCGGTCAGATCGTCCACGCCGCCGCGGCGAAACGCTCGGTCTCGTCGGCGAGACGGGCGCGGGCAAGACCACGATCGCGAAGGCGATCCTGCGCATTCTGCCGGACCCGCCCGCCAAGATCCGCGCCGGCAGCATTGTGCTCGACGGCGAGGACCTGCTGACGCTTCCGGAAAAGCAGATGCTCAAGATCCGCGGCGCCAAGGCTGCGATGATCTTTCAGGATCCGATGACAGCCCTGAACCCGACAATGACGGTCGGCAACCAGATCAGCGAGGTCGTGCTGCTCCACAACGACGTAACGCCGGAGCAGGCGAGAGCCCGCACGATCGAGATGCTGGAGCTCGTCGGCATCCCGGCGCTGCGCTATATGGAGTATCCCCACCAGTTTTCCGGCGGCATGAAGCAGCGTGTCGTCATCGCGATGGCGCTCGCGTGCTCCCCGGAGCTGCTGCTCGCGGACGAGCCGACCACCGCGCTCGACGTCACCATTCAGGCACAGGTGCTGGATCTGATTCAGAATCTGAAAAAGAGAGATAATACCTCTATGTTGCTGATTACCCATGATCTGGGTGTTGTGGCACAGACCTGTGATTATGTGGCGATTATGTATGCCGGGGAAATCGTGGAATACGGTACACTCCGCGAGGTTTACAAGGATATCCGCCATCCCTACACCAAGGGACTGATGGCATCCATCCCGAACCTGGTAGAGCAGGTAGAGCGTCTCCAGGCCATCGACGGACTGATGCCGGATCCGACCAATCTGGCTAAGGGCTGTAAGTTTGCAGACCGCTGTAAATATGCAACCGCTGCCTGTATGGAGAAGGTGCCTGAGATGAAGTCTGTGGGCGGAGAGCACATGGTACGCTGCATTTTGCCGGAAGCCACGGAAGTAAAGGAGCATTGATATGGAAAATCAGAACAAAGAACTGCTGAAGGTGGAACACCTGAAGAAATATTTTAATACTCCCGGAGGTGTCCTTCACGCGGTGGACGATGTATCCTTCAGTATCCGCGCGGGAGAGACATTAGGCGTGGTTGGAGAGTCCGGCTGCGGAAAATCCACCATGGGAAGAGCCATATTAAGACTGCATGAGCCGACCTCCGGTAAAGTATATTTTGAAGGAAATGACATTCTTTCCTATGATAAGAATAAGATGAAAGAATTAAGAAGGGAAATGCAGA
>OLPV01002110.1_pt1 | contig 13516 bp, 10 predicted proteins | sample 1671961 | NCBI WGS metagenome assembly OLPV01 (sample SAMEA3136630, study PRJEB25190) | human gut metagenome | biome: human gut; feature: human-associated habitat; material: faeces | place: Austria | collected 2013
GCAAGATCATCAACATCTGCTCCATGATGAGCGAGCTGGGCCGCGAGACCGTGTCCGCCTATGCCGCCGCCAAGGGCGCGCTGAAGATGCTGACCAAGAACATCGCTTCCGAGTACGGCGAGTACAACATCCAGTGCAACGGCATGGGGCCCGGCTATATCGCCACCGCCCAGACCGCTCCCCTGCGTGAGCGTCAGCCGGACGGCAGCCGCCATCCCTTCGATCAGTTCATCACCGCCAAGACTCCCGCCGGCCGCTGGGGCGATCCGGAGGACATGGTGGGTCCCTGCGTGTTCCTGGCAAGCCATGCTTCCGACTTCGTGAACGGTCAGATCCTGTATGCCGACGGCGGCATCCTGGCCTACATCGGCCGCCAGCCCAAGTAAGTTTTTCCATGCACCGTGCCCGGTTCTGCTGCCTTGCAGAGCCGGGCTTTTTTTGTTCCGGTTTGTTGCATCAAATTCATTTGTTCTTCTCTTAAAATGTGTCCATCTCATGTCAAAACGGTAACAATTCCTGTTTCATCGTGAAAATTGCCCTGTCAAGTCTTGATTTTTTCGTCAAAATGCGTATACTTAACATCTGTCAGCCAACCCATCTGGTTGGTTGCGAGAAGAAAGAGATTTTTCCAAAAGGAGTACATTTTCCATGAAACTGAAGAATATTGCTGTTGCCGCTGCCGCTCTGGCACTGGTCGTTGGCATGACCGCCTGCGGTTCTTCCGCATCTTCCACCGCTGCTTCTTCTGCAGCATCTTCCGTGGCTGCTTCCTCTGCTGCTTCTTCTGAGGCCGCTTCCAGCGAGGCTGAGGCTGCTTCCGCCGAGTACACCGTGTACAACACCACCGGTTCCAACGTGACCGAGCTGTACCTGTACGATGCCGGCTCTGAGGACAAGGGCGAGAACCTGGCCGGTGAGGGCCTGGCAGACGGCGAGAGCGTTGTCATCACCCGTGACGAGGATGCCGACAAGCAGGGCGATGTGAACTACGTTCTGGAGTTCACCACCGAGGACGGCAGCACCCAGAGCTTTGAGACTCTGCACTACGAGACCACTCCCATCTGCCTGCTGAGCGTGGACGCCGCTGCCGGCGCTACCCCCATCGCTTTCTCTGCTCCGCAGAACTGAGCAGCTGCTGCATAAAACGCACGTCCGCCCGCGTTCCCGCAAGGGGATGCGGGCGGTTTTGCATCGAAAAAACGGCTCCGTACCTTGCAAATGCTGTCGAAATTCGCTATCATAGAAGCAAACAGATCATCCCCTGCGGGAGGAAAAAGGAGCGGTATTTTCTTATGGCTGAAAAAGAGATCAAGGGCATCAAAAAGTTTCTGGAAGAGTTCAAGGCCTTTGCCATGCGCGGCAATGTGCTGGATATGGCAGTCGGCGTGGTCGTCGGCGGTGCATTCACTGCCATCGTGACCGCACTGGTGGAAGACGTCATCAACCCGGTGATCGGTCTGTTTTTCAAGGCAGACTTTTCCAGCGTGGTCATCGATCTGGGCGGTTCCAGCATCAAGATCGGCGAATTCGTCAACTCGATCATCAACTTCCTGATCGTGGCCTTTGTGCTGTTCGTGGTCATCAAAGCCATCAATTCTCTGCACAAGAAGCCCGCTGAGCCGGCCGCCCCGGCAGAGCCTACCACCAAGGTGTGCCCCTACTGCCAGAGCGAAATTTCCATCAAGGCCGTGCGCTGCCCCCACTGCACCAGCAAGCTGGAAGGTTTCCCTGAGATCAACGCATAACCGGTATGTCAAAAGCCCCGCTTCCAATGGAAGCGGGGCTTTTTTCTGCGTTCTGCTTTTCGGAAAAGGAGCTTACTGCACCTTGGTCAGGTCCGCCAGCTTGTGGTAGATTTCGGTGTTGTCAAAGACTCCGCCGAAGTTCTCGGCACCCACGCCCTTGGCATAAAGGTTGACCATGGCGCCGGTGTGGGCGTAGGTGGTGTGGTCCATGCCGGACTTGTGGTTGATGGTGTGGCAGATGGCCATGCTGAACGGGATGTAGGTGCCGTACAGCTCATAGTCCTGCTGGCTCATCTTGCTCTGGCTGGATGCGCCCTCCTTCAGGGTGCGCTCGTAGGCCGTGCGCAGGTTCTGCACCTCGTAGTCGGTCAGCAGCAGCTTGCCGGCGTTGGCGGCATCCGGGTCAGTGGGCAGGGTCAGGCCGAAGTTGGCCTTCACATCCTGCATGGCCGTTTCGAACGGGGTCTGGTTGGCGACATAGCCCTGCACATAGGTGGAATCGAACTTGGCGTAGGACATCTTCTGGTGGGTCAGGTTGGTCAGGAAGGTGTCGTAGTTGGTGGTCTTGTAGCCGATGGCCAGACCGCCGGTCTCGTGGTCGGCAGTGACCAGGATCAGGGTCTCATTGGGGTGCTTGCCGGCAAAATCCACCGCAGCCTGCACGGCATTGCTCAGTTCCAGCACATCGTGGATGGAAGCGGCGGCATCGTTGGCGTGGCAGGCCCAGTCGATCTTGCCGCTCTCGGTCATTAGGAAGAAGCCCTTGGGGTTGTCCAGCAGTTCGATGCCCTTCTTCACATAGTCGGTCAGCTGCCACTCGCCGTTGGCGGCATCCAGGGCGTAGTTCATGGCCTTGCCGTCCGCCAGGTTCTCGGCGATGATGAGGGTCTTGCCTGCACCGGCAGTCAGGGCAGCGGCGTCGGCCTGGGTGGTGACCACGTTATAGCCGGCCTGTGCGGCAACTTCGTGGTTGTTGGGGCCGGTGCCGTCACCGTTCACCTTCTGGAACTCGCCGCCGGCAAAGTACTCAAAACCGGAGTTTGCCAGCTCCACGCCGATCTGATAGTAGTTCTTGCGGCTGTTCTGGTGGGCATAGAACGCAGCCGGGGTGGCGTGGTCGATGTTGACGGAGGAGATCACGCCCACCTTATAGCCCTTCTGGCTGTGCAGCTTCTCAGCGATGGTCTCATAGGGCACATCGCGGGTCCAGGGGCACATATTGATGACACCGCTCTCGGTCTTGTGGCCGGTGGCGATGGAGGTCGCGGTAGAAGCGGAGTCCGGGCAGAAGGAAGTGCTGTCGTAGGTGGTCACGCTGCCCACCTGCGGGAAGCTTGTGAAGCTCAGGTCGGCTTCGGTGATGGCGCCGTTGTTGTCCACGGTACCCTTGTAGAAGCGGGCAGACTGGATCTGTGCCGTGCCCATGCCGTCGCCGATGAACAGGAAGATGTATTTGGGCTTCTTGATGAGGCAGTTCTCCTCCTCGGTCTGAGCCTCAGAAGCGTCTGCAGCGTGTGCTGCCACAGGGGCGGCGGCCATCATGCCCAGCGCAGATGCTACGGCTCCGGCTTTCAGAAAACTGCGGCGGGAGATCTTGTTGTCTTTCATAATGCAATATCCTCTCTTTGATCCGGCCTTTCCTCAGGCCCTGATTTTCATGCTCTCCGGGAACGCCTTTATTCTAGCGCACTGCCCGCCGGGCCGAAACCAGCTCCATGCAAAGCTTTGGTAAAACCGGTGCGGGCACTTTTCCCCCGTTGTAAAGCCTGCGAAAGAAATGTAAAATTTCCTTGGAGCCACTTTTTCCACAAACCCGCCTGCAAGGGTTGAAAATGCAGGTGGATTCATTGTACAATAAAGAAGTATGAGAAACCCTGTAAAAGCCCTTCCGCGGCTTTTTTCCGGAGAGAGGAACAACAAAATGAGCAAGATCAAAGTACTGGCGCTGGACTTGGACGGCACCTTGACCAACGACCAGAAAATCGTAACGCCCCGCACCCGCGCTGCGCTGGACGCCGCCATTGCCCAGGGCGTGACCGTAGTGCTGGCTTCCGGCCGTCCCACTGCCGGCATCCTGCCGCTGGCCAAGGATCTGGGTCTGGACAAAAAAGGCGGCTGCATCCTGTCCTACAACGGCGGCAAGATCGTGGACTGCGCCACCGGCGAGACCCTGTACGAAAAAACGCTGGACCCCGCCGTGGTGCCGGAGCTGTGCGCCTTTGCCGCCGCACAGGACGTGGCCGTGCTGACCTACAACAGCGAGGGCATCGTCTGCGAGCGGGACAAGGACGAGTGGGCCAACAAGGAGTGCTTTACCACCAAGCTGCCCATGATCCATGTGGACGATCTGGCTTCGTATGTGGACTACCCCATCTGCAAGATGCTGGTCACGCTGGACCCTGCCCGCAGGGATGCTGTGTGCGCCGCCGGACAGCAGCAGTTCCAGGGTCGGGTAGACCTGTACCCCTCCAGCCCCTTCTTCATCGAAGCGGTGCCGCTGGGCGTGGCCAAGGACGGCAGTCTGGCTGCTCTGCTGGAACACATGGGCCTGACCCGGGACAACCTGATGGCCTGCGGCGACGGTCTGAACGACCGTTCCATGATCGCCTTTGCCGGTATGGGTGTGGCGATGCAGAACGCCGAGCAGCCCGTGAAGGATGTGGCCGACTATGTGACCGCCGCCAACAACAACCACGACGGCGTGGCCGAGGCCGTGGAGAAGTTTATTTTGAAATAACCCTCTCCGTCATCGCTGCGCAATGCCGCCTCCGTTCCTCTTCTGGCGCTGTCGCGCCACCTCCCCCGGCCGGGGGAGGCTGTCGAAGGGCGAGGTTTTATGCATCTCACGGAAACGCACAAAAAGCTCCCCCTTTCGGGGGAGCTGGCACGGCGTAAGCCGTGACTGAGAGGGTTCAAGCAATCGAGAGGAACACAAACAAAATGCCGCGCAATCTGGTTTTATTTGATCTGGAATGGAACATCGGCTATCAGCCGTATACCTTCAATTATCACGGCGTCCAGCAGACCTTCCGGGGCGAGATCGTAGAGATCGGTGCCGTGAAGATCGACGAGGACGCCAACGTCCTGGACACCTTTTCCATCCATCTGAAGCCCCGCATCTTCCGCAAGCTGCAGCACCACATCGCCAAAGTCACCGGCCTGACCCAGGCCGACCTGGACCGGGGCGAACCCATCGTGCAGGGCCTGCGCCGCTTCATGCAGTGGTGCGGCCCGGACGCCGAGTTTGCCGAGTGGGGCATGGATGACGTGCCGGTGCTCAAGCAGAATCTTTTCCTCTGCAACATTGATGAGAGCAAGCCCACCGTCTGGTACGACCTGCAGCAGGTGTTTCTGCGGGAGCATCCCCGCAGGGAGGGCGAGGGCATGACGCTGGAAAGTGTCGTGACCCGCATGGGCATCCCCATGGAACGGCCCTTCCACGATGCCCTGTCCGACACCCTGTACACCGCCGATGTCTGCCGTCTGCTGGACCTGCGGGCCGGGCTGGCCGCATACCCCTCCGAGGAAGAGTCCCTGCGGCAGAGTCTGTGTGCTGCCCCCGGCGACTACCGGGATTTTGAGGTGTTCCACGGCTATGTGGAGCAGTACGCCTGGCGTGCCGACCCCAAGATCTACCAGATGAACTGCCCGGCGTGCGGCGCTCCGCTGACCCCGGATGAGGTCTGGCTGAAAAAGGGCAGCAACAGCTGGTACACCCTGAGCCAGTGCCCCCACTGTGCCGGCAGCGGAAATGCTGCCGATAAGGGCGTGTTTCAGCGCTACAAGCTGGCCCGCCGGGACGGTCTGCACTGGAGCTTTGCCCGCTGCCTGCAAATTCCGGACGAAGAATCGCTGGCCCGCTGGAACAAACAGCGCACCGCCCAGCTGGAACGCGCAAAAGCCCGTGCGGAAAAGTCGGCGGATTGATCTTCCAACTTTTGCAGGAAACCAGCGTTCTGTTTCGTTTGATAGAAAGAGGCGGCGGACAGCCGGGCGGAATCGTTCCGGATTTGTTCATGCCTCTGTCACACAAACGGGATATACTAACGGCAGACACTGCGGTGTGCTGCCGCAGACGGAAGGGACTGGGAAAACGCAATGGAAGGTACGATCATGGCCTGGCTGCATCAGCTGGGCACGCTGGATTATTGGCAGACGCTGTTTGACAGCTTTGGCGACCTGGGGCCGCTGGCCCCCATCGGGCTGGCGATGGTGGAATCCTTTTTTCCGCCGCTGCCGCTCATTGCCATCGTGGCGCTGAACGTCGCCGCCCACGGCGGGGTGCCGGGCTTTTTGTACAGCTGGCTGGGGGTCGCGCTGGGCGGAAGCATCATGTTTCTGTTCTGGCGGCGTCTGGTCAAGTGCTATTTCTGGAAGCTGGCCAGCCGCTGGCCCAAGCTGGAAAAGGCGCAGCAGTGGGTCAACCACTTCGATACCTCTTCCCTGTTCATGCTCACGCTGCTGCCCTTTACGCCCAGCTCCTTCATGCATCTGGCCTTTGGCATCTCGGATTTTGACGAGAAGCGCTATCTCGTCACCATGCTGCTGGGCAAGGGCATGATGGTCGCCATGATGGCCCTGTTCGGCCAGTCGCTGGTCAGCTCGATGAAAAATCCGGTCTACCTGGTGCTTGCCATCCTGCTCTGGGCAGCGATGTACTGGGTCAGCAAGCGCTTCTGCAAGCGGCACAACCTGGAATAACCCTCTCCGTCAACACCATAGGTGCTGTCCGCTCTCCCTTCGGGAGAGCTTTTTTCGTGTTTACGGCAAAACAAATAAAGCCTCCCCCTTTCAGGACCGCCTTCCCCCGGTCGGGGGAAGATGGCAGATCCAAAAGGGGGAGGTGCTGGCATCGCGTCGGCGATGACGGAGAGGGTTCTCATTACGCAATGCACCCTGCACTGCGCAAAACGAATAGCCAGAAGGTCAGGCTGAACGCACTGAACAGGGTGGTGGTGACACACACACTGCCGGTGAGCACACCCTCGTGGCCCATCTGTTTGGCCATGACGTAACAGCTGGGGGTGGAGATGCTGCCCAGCATCACCAGCAGAGCCACCAGCTTTTCGTCTGCAAAGCCCAGATGCACCGCCAGCGGCAGGAATACCGCCGGGAGCACCAGCAGCTTGACGAGAGTAGCCGCAGCGGTGGGTTTGAGGTAACCCACCGCCTTCCGGCCCTTGAAGCCCGCGCCGATGGCCAGCAGCGCCAGCGGACTGGTCAGACCGGCCACACTGCCCAGCGTTTTGCTGAACATGGTGGGCATGGGCAGATGCAGCAGGCTCCAGGCAAAGCCCGCCGCAATGCCCAGCAGGGTGGGGTTGGTCAGGATGCCTTTCACGCTCTTTTTCAGCTTCTGGCCCATGCTGCCCGCCTGCGCCTCGGGGCCTTCCAGCATGAGGATGACCACCGCGAAAATATTGTACAGCGGCACGCTGCCTAAGATCATCAGGCTGGACATCCCAGCGCTGCCGTAAATGCTCTGCAGAAAAGCCGTGCCCAGAATGGCCGCCGAAGAGCGGTAGCACACCTGCACGAATTCGCCTACCAGGCTCTTGTTTTTCAGAAAGATCCTGGCCAGCGCCCAGACTGCCAGAATGCTCACCAGCGTGACCACAAAGCAGAACAGCACATAGGTGCCGTCAAAGGTGGTGCGGACGTCGGTGCTGCCCAGGTCCCGGAACAGCTGCACCGGCAGGGAAACATAAAACACGAACTTGTTGGCCCCGGCCACGAACTCATCGCTGAGAAAGCCGGTGCGGTGCAGGGCATAGCCCAGCAGCATGACAAAGAACAGCGGCATGGTGCTGTTCATGCTGAACAGGATGTTGTCCAGCATGGCTCACACCCCGCCGTGGCGGCGGGCTTCCGCGGCCAGTTCCTGCTGCAAAGCCGCCTTGCGGTGGTCCAGCAGCAGGTCTTTGTTGTACTTGAAATACCGCTCACAGCCGTTCTCGGTGAGGAAGGCGTGGGACACCGGGTTGACGGTCAGCTCGGTAACGAACACCACCATCTCCTGGCTCTCCGCGAAGGCCTGCTCCATGAAGTCGAAGGCCGCTTCCAAAGCATCGCCGGCCATTTTCTGCGCCACCTCACGCTGGTTGGCCAGCGAGCGGAACTGTTCCCGCAGCAGGTCAAAGGCAGGCTGGGTGGACGCCGCCGTGGCACGGCGCAGCTCCCCCTCCCACTGACGCAGAACAGCCTGCACCTGCAGACGATCCTGCAGGGCATCCCGGCTCAGCAGACCGGCGGTTCGCTGGCGCTGGGTCTCGGCTTCGTAATCTTCGATCTGCTGGCGGAACAGCTCGGCAGAACCGTCCGGGATGTCCTCCGGCAGGGTCGCCAGTGCCTTTTTGGTCTCCCGCAGGAACGCATAGCAGGCATCCGCCACGGCATCCGCCCGGCGGGACGCTGCAAAGCGGGTGTTCAGGCCCGCCAGCAGCAGGCTGACCAGACTCAGCCGCTCGTCGAACGGGGCCTGCAGCAGCCGCGCGAACACAGCGGGCTTTGCCTGACCGACCAGGATCTCCTCCACACCGTAGTCATCCCGGTACTTATAATAAAGATCGAGGTAGGCGGAAAAGTCCTCGGCGATCTTCGGGTGCTGCAAATATTCCTTGATGAGGTCTTCATCGGCCTGCAGCCCCAGGGTCTCGTAGGTGTCCAGCAGGTTGGACAGGTCCTCCCAGCCGCGGGCGGTGACGAACTGGGTGCCGTCCACATCCGCGTTGATCTGATAGAAGTTCTGCGGGTGCAGTTCCAGATAGCTCAGGATGGCGCTGTGGATGTGGGCCGCCCGGGCATAATCCTTCCACACCGGCAGATCCGGCTCAATGTCCATACGGCGCACACGGTCCAGGGTCACGATGTCGAAGTCCCGCACCGACTTGTTGTACTCCGGCGGGTTTCCGGCAGCCACGATGACCCAGCCGGCAGGCACCGCCTGGTTGCCGAAGGTCTTGCACTGCAAAAACTGCAGCATGGTGGGGGCCAGGGTCTCGGAGACGCAGTTGATCTCATCGATGAAGAGGATGCCTTCCTTCAGGCCCGTGGCTTCCATTTTGGCGTAGATGCTGGCAATGATCTCGCTCATGGTATATTCGGTCACCGAGACGTCCTTGCCGCCGTAATTGCGCTGGCGGATGAAGGGCAGGCCCACGGCGCTCTGGCGGGTGTGGTGGGTGATGGTGTAGGCCACCAGCGCCACGCCGCACTCCCGGGCCACCTGCTCCATGACCTGAGTCTTGCCGATGCCCGGAGGCCCCATCAGCAGGATGGGGCGCTGCCGGATGGCCGGAATGGCGTATTCGCCCAGAGCGTCCTTGGCAAGGTACGCCTTGACGGTATGTTCGATTTCTTCTTTGGCACGTTTGATGTTCATATCCAATTCCCCCTCATGGTCAGGAGTTGTTCAGGTCACGGTACAGGTCGTCCTCTTCGGCCAGCGCATCGGCCAGGGCGCTGGCCGGGCGGGCCGCTGCACCGGTAAATTCTTCTTCGTCCAGCACCACCTTCATGGCCCAGGGCGGCACATTGGCGTCATCGAACCGCTCGCCCAGGAACAGGAACGCGGTGTCGTAGGCGGGCCGCCTGGCCGGGTAGCTGCCCATGCCGTCGGTGAAGTAGAGCAGGCCCCGCAGGTTGGAGAATTTCTTCTCGGCACAGAGCTGGTCCACATAGGCAAAGGTGGGCCGGAAGTCGGTGCCGCCGCCGCCCCGCAGCTCAAAGTGGTTCATGGCGTGGATCAGCTCGTCCTCGTTTCGGATGAGCAGGTCCTGCCGGATGGCATTGTCGGCCTGGATCAGGTGCAGGTTCATGCGGTGGAAAAAGCTTTCCCGGCCCTTCAGCAGGGTGTAGGTCTCGGCCAGAAAAGCCCGCACCAGCTCACCGGAGGTGGAATAGCTGGTGTCGATGACCAGGGCCAGCTCCTCGATCTTTTTGCTTTCCCGGGTCTCCAGCGGCTCGATGAGCGGCAGGTTGCCGTACACCGACAGGCCGTAGGTGTAGAAGTTCAGGTCAAATTCGTCCGGGTCCAGCTTCACTTCCTCCCGGGTGACGCAGAACCGGCGCAAAAAGTCCTTGTAGCTGCGGCGGCTCCGGTTGGCGGCTTTCACCTGCTGTTTCAGGGCATCGGTGCCGTCTCCACCCTCCTTGTCCCGCAGGTCCAGTTCGGTCTGCATCCGTTCGCCGATCTTCTGCCAGGTCTTCTGCGGCAGGGGCGTGGGCATCTGCGGGGGCTGCTCCGGGGCGTCCTTCGGCCAGAGCCGATGATCGTCGGTGACGAACTCCCGTTCCAGCTGGCGCAGCACGCCGGGCGTCTGGCGCACCAGCCACCGGTACACCGGGGCCGCGGCCACCACCCTTTCTTCCGCCTGCACCTGCCGGTAGGCGTTTTGCCGGACGTAAGTCAGAGGGCGCTTTACGCTGGCACGGTCCAGGTTGTCGATGACGTTTTCCACCGCGATGTCACAGGCCAGGCTCCACAGCTGGGGTTCCCGGCGGCCTTTGAGCCACAGATGGCGGAATACACAGTGGAAAATCGTGTGCAGATACAACCGGTTGAGATACTTTGGATTCTGCTGGTACAATTGCAGCAGGCGGCTGGGCTGGTAGTATAAGGTCTGGCCGTCGGTGGCCAGCACCCGGCACATCTCGTCCGGCACCGGCGTCAGGGCGCTGAGGGCCATATCCAGAAAGCGGAAGTCCAGATACAGCCCGCTGCGCACCACGGCCAGCACCTCGCCACCCATGCGGGCCTGCCACTCCTCGTGGGTCTCGGGCCGCGCCGACTGGAACGGCTTGCGCGGGTCGATGAATTTTTCTTTTTGGATGGACTGCGGCAAAGGTGTCACCTCACTTGGAAGCTTTTCAGGCATGGTTTGAACCCTCTCAGTCAAAGCCTAGCGGCTTTGCCAGCTCCCCCGAAGGGGGAGCTTTATGAGTGGATACGACAACAAATTTTCTATTGGGTAAAAGATTATCGGCCCGCAAAATGGAGAAAGCTCCCCCTCTCGGGGGAGCTGCCGAGCGCAGCGAGGCTGAGAGGGTTCATTTCTTAAAAATCAAAATCGTACCGTGTCTTTTTCTTCTCCGCCCCAAACTTCTGGTGCTCTGCATCGGTGAGCAGGGCGGACACCGCCGCATTGCCGGCCTTTGCGGCCAGCGCAGTGCCCTCGGCAAAAGCGGCTTTGTCCAACACGTCCAGCGCCAGCAAGTCCCGCACGCCGTCCACATCCTGGGCTTTCAGCAGGTGGGTGAGGACCCGGCCGGTGTTCGCGGCCAGAAAAGCCCGGTAGTGCGCGGCGGCGGAATCGGCCAGCTGCCAGGGATACCGCAGGCGGGCAAAGCAGAGCAGGGCCATGGTCGCGGCATCGTCGGCGTCGTGGCCCTGAGGGAAAATGGCGTCGAATTCTGCGGGGAGGAATTTATTGTTTAAAAAACACTGTCGGTAATGGTATCCCTGCCCGGAAAAGGTGTGCAGCAGGATGTGGGCCGGGGTCTCCTCGTAGTCTTCCCAGTAGGCGGGATACCACAGCGCGGCCTGCGGGGCGGCGGCATCCTCCGGCCAGAACTCGGCCTGCACCGCCTCGGTGATGTTGTTCACCAGCGCGAACAGCCCGGTGGCCGCGTCCGGCCGGGCACGCACCCGCAGGGTCTGCAAAGCAAAACAGTTCAGGAACACGTCACTGCCCATGGTCAGGCTGCTGGCTCCTACACTCAGCAGCCGCAGGCTGCGGCAGTTGTAAAAGGCACAGCTGCCGATGACCTGCACGCTGTCCGGCAGGGTCAGCTCTTCCAGAAAATTGCCGCACACCGGGTGCAGGTCCTCCGGGTCGGAAGCGGGAGCGCCAAAATCAAGATCATACCGGCGGGAAGCTGCCCCGCCCACGCTCTGCCCGAACGCCCGGGTCAACCGCACGGTGCCGTCCGGGTCCACTTCATAGCGGCAGAGCGCATCGGCGGCGGGCAGGCTGCGGGGCTTTTCCGAGAAGCAGTAATCGCCCAGCCCGGTGATGTGCACCGCCCCGCCCTGCAGCCCGGGCAGCGCGTCCGGCAGTCTCACGCAGGGGTCGGTACCGTACACCCGCACCAGCTGCACACCGCCGGCTTCCAGCGGCAAAACATCCAGCGTCAATTTGTTTTCCTGCTCCACCATGATGAACCTCGTTTTCGTTCTATTTCTCGCTTTTCAGTATAAACCATGGCGGGAAGGTTGTAAAGCCAAAAGAGCGGACGCATCCTGCGTCCGCTCTTTTGGCTTGAGAAAGGTATGAGAATTGCTCAGTTGTCGGCCAGATTGCCGGTGTAGAGCTGGTAGTACTTGCCCTTCCTGGCGATCAGCTCGTCGTGACTGCCGCGCTCGATGATGCGGCCCTGTTCCAGCACCACGATGCAGTCCGCATTGCGGACGGTGGACAGGCGGTGGGCGATGACAAAGCTGGTGCGGCCATACATCAGGCCGTCCATGCCGCGCTGCACCAGTGCCTCGGTGCGGGTGTCGATGGAAGAAGTTGCTTCGTCCAAAATCAGCACCGGCGGGTCTGCCACAGCCGCACGGGCGATGGCCAGCAGCTGGCGCTGGCCCTGGGACAGGTTGGCACCGTCGCCGGTCAGCAGGGTGTTGTAACCGTCCGGCAGACGCTGGATGAAGCCGTCGGCGTTGGCCAGACGGGCAGCAGCAATGCACTCCTCGTCGCTGGCGTCCAGACGGCCATAGCGGATGTTCTCCATGACTGTGCCGGTGAACAGGTGGGTATCTTGTAAAACGATGCCCAGGGAGCGGCGCAGGTCGGCCTTTTTGATCTTGTGGATGTTGATGCCGTCGTAGCGGATCTTGCCGTCCTGAATGTCGTAGAACCGGTTGATGAGGTTGGTGATGGTGGTCTTGCCCGCACCGGTGGAGCCGACAAAGGCGATCTTCTGGCCGGGGCGGCCATAGAGGTTGATGCCGTGCAGGACGGTCTTCTCCGGCACATAGCCGAAGTCCACGTCCGTAAAGGTGATGTCACCCGCCAGCTTGTGGTAGGTAGTGGTGCCATCGTGGTGGGGGTGCTTCCATGCCCACAGGCCGGTGCGCTCGTCCGTCTCCACCAGCTGGTCGTTGCGGTCGTACTTTGCGTTGACAAGGGTCACATAGCCTTCGTCGGTCTCGCTGGGCTCATCCATCATCTTGAAGATGCGCTCAGCACCGGCCAACGCCATGATGACGCTGTTGGCCTGCATGGACACCTGACTGATGGGCATGTTGAAGCCCTTGTTCAGGCTCAGGAAAGCCACCACCGTGCCAAGGGTCGTGCCGCCCATGCCGCTCACGGCCATGGCTGCGCCTGCCAGCGCGCAGACGGCATAGCTGATGTTGCCCAGCTGGGCGTTGACCGGCATCATGATGTTGGCAAAGCTGTTGGCTTTGTTGGCGCTGTCCTTCAGCTGATCATTCAGCTGGCGGAAACCGTCCAGTGCCTTCTGCTCGTGGGTGAACACCTTGACGACCTTCTGGCCTTCCATCATTTCTTCGATGTAGCCGTTCAATTTGCCCAGATCCCGCTGCTGCTGGATGAAGTATTTGCCGGACTGCTGGGTGATCTTTTTGGAGCAGAACATCATCAGCGCCACCATCAGCATGGTGACGATCGTCAGCTGCCAGCTGAGCATGCACATGCTGAAGAACACCGAAACAATGGTAATGGCGCTGGACACCAGCTGCGGGATGCTCTGACTGAGCATCTGGCGCAGGGTATCCACGTCGTTGGTGTACACGGACATGATATCGC
>OLPV01002113.1_pt1 | contig 13494 bp, 9 predicted proteins | sample 1671961 | NCBI WGS metagenome assembly OLPV01 (sample SAMEA3136630, study PRJEB25190) | human gut metagenome | biome: human gut; feature: human-associated habitat; material: faeces | place: Austria | collected 2013
CGCCGTTCCGAACGGAAATCGACTGCTTTGAGGGCGGCAAGACCTACGAAATCGCGGCGATGAACGAGCCGACAAAGGGCTGGCTGCGCCTGACCAAGACGGATCGCAAAAACGGAAATCCCGTTGCGGGCGTGACCTTCGACATCTACGAAAATGACGCTTATGGAAATGCGCTGGTCGGCAGCATGACGACCGATGAAAACGGCGTCGCCGTATCCGAGCCGCTGCGCAAAGGGCGTTATCTCGTCCGCGAGCATGGCGAAACGGCGGGTTATGTCTTTGAAGAAATTGTGCTGGACGCTACCGTGAAATCGGATGAAACCACCGATCTGTCCGCGACCAATCAACCCATCATGACGCGCATCCGCATCAAAAAGCGCGACAAGGACGAATACGCGCAGACCAACGCACCCTCCGTTCGCGGCGACGGCGAACTGACCGGCGCAATGTTCCGTGTGCTGGCTGGCGCGGATATCCTTGACCGTCAGGGGAATGTGCTCTGGCTCAAAGGCGCGACGGTCATCGACGCCATCCAGACCTCCGGCGAGGATGCAGCAGCGACCACCGGCGAGCTGTGGCCTGGGCTGTATGAGATCGTCGAGATTGCGCCGCCTGTCGGTTATCTGCCCAGCGGCGAACATGTGCTGGTCGATACCGCCAGCGCCGCCGCACAGTCCAGGGAAGCCGTCGTCACCTACGATGCGCTCAAGCTGAACGAGATCAAGCTCGGCGCGCAGGCTATTGTCAAGGTGCTGGGCGACAACAAAACCGACAACCAGCACACCGAAACCCCGGAGGAAGGCGCGGAGTTCCACGTCTACCTTCGGAAAGCCGGTTCGTATGAAAACGCGCGCGAATTTGAGCGCGACCATCTCATCACCGACAAAAGCGGCTATGCCAAAACCAAACTGCTCCCGTATGGCGTGTATGTGCTGGAGCAGACGGTCGGCAAAGACGGGTTTGAAATCAAGAAGCCGATTCTCTTTGAGATTACCGGCGAGGAAAATCCCATCCAGCCGCCCATCCTGACGCTCAATGACCGCCCGATTCTCTACCGCCTGCGGCTCATCAAAACGGATGCGAGAACCGGCAAAGTCATCATGCTGGCGGGCGCGTCTTTCAAGCTCAAGGACGCAGACGGCAACACCGTGACGCAGACCGTCTACTACCCGAAAAAGCAAACACTCGACACGTTTACCACCGATGAATCCGGCTGCGTGACGCTGCCCGAAGAAGTCGGCTGGGGTCTGTACACGATTGAGGAAATCGCGTCGCCTGAAGGATACCTGATTCGGACGGAAAGCCTGCCCGTGTTCGTTGGCAAGACGGGCGATACCGCCGACCAAGTGTACGAGCTGGACATCGAGATTCCCAATGAAGCGGTTATGGGACAGATCCGCCTTGAAAAGAAGGGCTTGCAGCTCGTCGGCTTTGAAACTCAAACCGAAATGGGCTTTGAATATCAGTCTCCCGTCTTTGAAGAACGCTGCCTTGCGGATGCTGTTTTCGAGGTGCGCGCCGCGGAAGAAATCGTCGGCGGCGATGGAACAATCTGGTATCAAAAAGATGAATGGGTGGACACCATCACGACCAGCGGAACGGGCGCAGATTGGTCGAAGGCGCTGCCGCTGGGTAAGTACAAGCTGATGGAAATTGCCGCGCCCGAAGGATACGCGCTCAGCGGTGAGGTGTATGAAGTCGAATTGAAATCCATCGACGGACACGCGCCGTTGGTGACCGTCACCGTCAAAGCGCATAACGAATATCTGTCCGCCGAAATTCAGCTTGAAAAGGAAAAAGAAATCCTCAAACCCTATACGGACGCAGACGGATACATCCGTCAAGCGCTGACCACAACCTATGGGCTGGGCTTTGTGTTCGGGCTATACAATGCCGACGACATCCATTATGCGGATGGTATGCTGCCCGCCGATATGCTTATCGCCGTCGGCATGACCGATATGCACGGCCAATTGACCTTCTCCGGCAATCTCCCACACGGTGCATATACCATCCGGGAGCTGGACGGGACGAAAGGCTGGAAGCTCAATCCGAACCGCTTCGACATACAGGTTTCGCCCGAAAATCAGGCGGACGATGCGCCTGTCATCCGCGTTTCACTGGATGGAACGGTGCGTAACGAGCTGATTTACACCAAAGTCACGCTGACCAAAACCGATATCACCGGCGCGGAAACCGTGTCGGGCGCAGAGATCGAGGTCAAGAATGAGCAGGGAGAAGTCATTTACCGCGCTGTTACCGATGAAAACGGCGAAATCCCCGATATCCCTGTTACGCCGGGGCGCTACACCTTCAAAGAGGTGCTTGCGCCCGAAGGGTACGCGCTGAACGAAACGACCCGCTCCTTTACCGTAGATGAGAACGGGCAGGTTTCCGGGGATACCGTTCTGCGCGACGATTTCACGCGCTTCACGCTGAAAAAGGTCGGCGAGCATAACGAGCCGCTGACGGGCGTGGCGTTCTCGCTGAAAGATGAGCGCGGCGCAGTCGTCGCTACAGTGCTGACCGATGCGGACGGCATCGCCATGTTTGAAAAAATCCCGTATGGCAGCTATACTGTCGTTGAAAGCAAACCGCTTCCGGGCTACCTGCCCAGCGGCGCGCAGGTGACATTGACCCTTGACGGCACGTTCGTCAATCCGACCGAGCCGATTGCCGTCATTCCCAACGAGCGCATGAAGCTGACCTTCAGGAAGGTCGATACGGCAGGAAACCCGCTGGCAGGCGTTGCGTTCTCTCTCATCGACGCGCAGAGCGGAACGGTCGCCGCCCACGCCGTCAGCGACGAAAAGGGCGAGTTTGAAATCATCGGCTTCACAGTCGGCGATTGGATTCTCCGCGAGGATGAAGTGCCGAAAGGCTTTAACCTGATGAACGACTATTCCTTCCACGTCGGTTATAACTGGAAGAACGACCAGACGGTTACGCTGGTGAACATCCCGAACCATTACGAGTTCAAGAAAACCGACCACCGCCACAAACCGCTTTCCGGCGTTCGCTTCGGTCTATACGACGACAAGGGGACGTTCATTCGAGAGCTGGTTTCCGATGAAAACGGCGTTGTATGCGCCGACAACCTCGTTCCGGGCAGCTATCTGATCCGCGAAACCCGCCCGCTGGACGGCTATGCCAGAACCGACGAGGAAATCACGTTCACCATTGACGAATCCTACATCCCGCCGCAGAAGCTCGCACGCATCACCAACACACCCGTCATTCAGACCGGCGTTGACTTCCTGGTTACGCCGACGATGGTCGTCGGTCTGCTGATGATGGCGGCTTCCGTCCTGCTCGGTCTGATGCGGCTGCTCAGAAAGAAACACCGATAACGATACGGAGGCGCAGAACATGACATTCCTGCTGAAACTGGCTACCCTGCCCCTGATCGCCCTGCTGACGCTGATGGAATGGCTCGGCATCTTTGCGCTGGGCATTTCGCAGTTCATCACCAATAAGCTGGCGGCGCTGATTTTCTTCATCGCCTGCTGCTGTCTGCTGTTCGGTAAGGTTACGTTCAGAGAAGCCGCAGCCATGTTTGCAGGGAGCTTCTGCGTCTTTGCTTTGCCGTATGCCGCCGAGTGGATTTTGGAGCGGATTTCCGATTTCAATCGGTGCGTGAAGGATTGGGTGCGCGGATAACTCCCCTCATTCTCTTCATTGTCTGCTTATGGTATATGCTTTCTCTTAAATCGGATAAAATAATAAGGGAATTTTGCTCGTAAAGGGTTGATGTTTCCCTTAATCTATGCCATAATTCAAGGGAAAACGGTCGGAGGTAAGAGAATGAGAGATTTTCACTACACAGCAATCCGCGAACAAAAATGGGATTCTGAAATCTTAGGGTTGATTGCTGCAATCTATAAAGAAGCCGGAAAACAGGAGATGTATCTCAAGCAGCGCCCGGAAGAATTGGAAAAGCTGGTGGAAATCGCCAAGGTTCAAAGCACCGAAGCATCCAATGCGATTGAGGGGATTGTCACCACAAGCACACGTATCCGCCAGTTGGTCGAAGAAAAAACTGCGCCCAGAAACCGAGATGAGCAGGAAATTGCCGGATACCGTGATGCGCTGAATATCATCCACGAAAATTTTGATGCCATTCCGATCACGCGGAACTACATTTTGCAGCTGCATAAAGTTTTGTACAGCCACATGAACAACCCTATGGCGGGGCAGACAAAAAGCGTGCAGAATTATATCAGCGCCACTGATCCAGACGGTCATACCGAAACGCTGTTTACGCCGCTTGCACCTTTTGAAACGCCGGAAGCCCTTGACCGCATTTGCGATGAATATAACCGCGTAATCGGCAACATGGAAGCTGAACCTTTGATTGTTATTCCGATTTTCATCCACGATTTCCTTTGTATTCATCCCTTTAATGACGGAAACGGACGGATGAGCCGTTTGCTCACGACCTTGCTTCTGTACCGAAATGGTTTTTATGTCGGCAAATATATCTCGCTGGAAGCCAAAATCGCCAAAAATAAAGACCTCTATTATGCCGCGCTTCGTCAAGCACAGGAAGGTTGGCACGAGGGGACAGAAGATACCGTTCCCTTTATCAAATATTTGCTGGGCATCATTCTCTCCGCCTACCGCGATTTTGAAGAGCGCTTCTCGTTGGTCGAACAAAAAAAGCCGGCGCTTGAAACGGTACGTCAGGCAACGCTGAACAAAATCGGTCGTTTCAGTAAGCAGGATATTCGTGAACTCTGCCCTGCTTTGAGCGTCAGCTCAATAGAAGGCGCGCTGCGTAAATTAGTTGCATCCGGCGAACTGAAACGAGAAGGCAACGGTAAAAACACCTGCTACTATCGTCTGAAATGAAAAACATACCCCGTGCCATGACCAACACTAAATTCAAGATTGACGATCATTCGGAGGTGGTCAATATGTGTGAAGCTATTCAAGGCTTGATTAACGATGGCATTGCCGAGGGCATTGTCAAGGGCGAGGCTAAAGGCATCCAGAGTGAAAAGCGCGAAACGGCGCTGCGTCTGTCCAAAATGGGTCTTTCCATCAAGCAGATTGCGCAGGCGACCGAGCTTTCCGAAGACGACGTACTGAAGCTCATTCAGAAATAATTCCAATTCACGCACTGGCGGTCAGTTGAAGCTGACCGCTTTTTTCATATCCATTAAACGAAAAAGGAGGTTTTCATGCAGGAAGAAATCGAGCAGAAAAGCGCAGCCCTGATGATTAACGGCACCAAGTTCAGCCTTCGCACCCTCAAGTCCGCCGCACTCAAGCTGCTGGCGCATCGTCAAAATCCGTCTGCGCCCGGTGTGAAACATCACGGCAGGCAGACGGTCAGGCAGCTGGTCGGGCAGAATCAGGGCGTAAGCAACATCGAGCTGTCCGGGCAGGACTTGAAGGAGTTCCAGCGGATCACCCGCAGATACGGCGTAGACTATGCAATCCGCAAAGTGGACGGCGGCAAGCCGCGCTTTCTGGTGTTCTTCAAAGCCCGCGATTCGGACGCTTTAACCGCTGCACTCAAGGAATTGGCAAGCACAAAAACCCGAACGCAATCCGAGCGTCCTTCCGTTCTCCAAAGGCTGGAAAAAGCGAAGGAACAGGCGGCAAAGACCATCGGGAAAATCCGAAACAGGGAGCCGAGCCGATGAGCAAGCGTAAGAAACACACTTTCACGCTTTCCGAAGCAGCGAAAAAGAAGCTGGTGCTGAATCTGCCTTACTGCATGATCGGCTTATACGCCACCAAGCTGGGGCAGGCGTGGCGCATGGTGGAAGGCACAAATCTTTCCGAAAAGCTGCTGCACCTGGGCGATGGCTTTGCCTCCGCTTTTGCTTCGTCGCTGCCGAGTTTCCATCCTGCCGATCTGCTCGTCGGTCTGTTTGCAGGGCTGCTGCTCCGTCTTGCCGTGTATCTCAAAAGCAAGGACGCGAAGAAGTTCCGCAAAGGACGCGAGTATGGCTCGGCACGCTGGGGAACGCGCAAGGACATCGAGCCGTTTATCGACCCCGTTTTCAAAAACAACATCCTGCTGACGCAGACGGAACGGCTGACCATGAACAGCCGCCCCAAAGACCCCAAGACGGCGCGGAACAAAAACGTGCTGGTCATCGGCGGTTCGGGCAGCGGCAAGACCCGCTACCTTTTGAAGCCCAATCTCATGCAATGCCATTCCAGCTATGTCATAACAGACCCAAAAGGCAGCCTGCTCATCGAGTGCGGACATCTGCTGGAAAAGAAAAAGTATCAGATTCGATTCTTCAACACCATCAACTTCAAAAAGTCGCTCCACTATAACCCGTTCCATTACATTCATTCGGAAATGGATATCTTGAAGCTGGCAAACGTCCTGATTACCAATACCGACGGCGGGCAGAAAAGCGGCGACCCATTTTGGCGAAACGCCGAAATGCTGCTGTATTGCGCACTGATGGGCTACATCTTTTACGAAGCACCACCGCACGAACAGAACTTCAACACGCTGGTGGCGATGATTAACGCGATGGAAGTGCGTGAGGATGACGACAACTTCAAAAACCCCGTCGATCTCCTCTTTGACGCGCTCGAAGAAAAAAACCCGGATCACTTTGCCGTGCGCCAATATCATAAATATAAATTGGCGGCGGGCAAGACCGCTAAGAGCATTTTGGTGTCGGCGGGCGCACGCCTTGCGCCGTTCGACATCGCGGAGCTTCGGGAGATTCTGTCCTATGACGAATTGGAGCTGGACATGCTGGGCGACCGCAAGACGGCGCTGTTCCTCATCATGAGCGATACGGACAGCACGTTCAATTTCCTCATCAGCATGATTTATACCCAGCTTTTCAATCTGCTCTGCGAAAAGGCGGATGACGTGTACGGCGGGCGCTTGCCCGTGCATGTGCGATGCCTGATTGACGAGTGCGCCAACATCGGGCAGATTCCCAACCTTGAAAAGCTGATGGCGACCATCCGCAGCCGGGAAATCTCCGCCGTTCTGATTTTCCAGGCACAGAGCCAGCTCAAAGCCATTTACAAAGAGCAGAGCGACACAATTCAAGGGAATTGCGACAGCTCAATCTTCCTCGGCGGACGTGAAGCGACAACGCTCAAAGAGCTTTCCGCCGTGCTTGGACGCGAAACCATCGACACCTACAACACCGGCGAATCGCGCGGCAGGGAAACCTCGCACAGCCTGAATTATCAGAAGCTCGGCAAGGAACTCATGACGCAGGACGAGCTGGCGACGATGGACGGCGGCAAGTGTATTCTGCAAATCCGCGGCGTTCGTCCTTTCCTCTCCGACAAATTCGATCTGACCAAACATCCCAACTACAAGTATCTCTCGGATGCTGATCCGGCAAATGCCTTTGACCCGCAGGCTTATCTCAATCGTGCGCTTCATCCCAAGGATGAGGATGCGTTTGATGCCTACGAAATCGAAGATGATGAACCGGAAGAAGACGTTCCGATTGATCTGGATGTCGTGATGTATTAAACCCCTTCGGATTCAGAAACACGCAGCTTCATTTTCCGAAGGGGTTAATCTTACTTTCTTTGAACCAGACAGCGCTTTTTGAAAAAGGCAATGCCATAACAGAAAATCTGGTCGTAGCTGTCTTCAAAATCCTGTGCGTACTTTCGTTCATCCATTTGACGAAGGGCATCATGGCAGGATTCCGTCAGCTTCTCCAGTCTTTGGGCATACTTGGCTTCAAAAATTGCAACTCGGCCACTGCGAGCATCAAATACAACTACGTCGCTCCGGCCTTCGCCATGCTCCCGATTAGACTCCACCGTGTACCCCGCACCGGCAAAGATACCGGCAAGAAACGCATGATAAAAGTCCTCCCTGTAATCATGGTAGCTGATGGTCATGCGCAGCAGTGCGTTCATCTCCTGCGTGATTTTCTCGCTGTCACCCTGCCAGACCGCATCGAACAGCTTTTTCCGATCCCAAATCTGCGCGCTGTCATCAAACCATTTGATGACCGTATTTTCAAAAATATCCCGGATTTCCGCATTTGGAATCATAAGTGCCGCCATGCCTTCCGGCAGTTCAATCCCCTTTTCACGGGTCAGATAGCCGGTCAGATACAGGATACTCCACAGGTTTTCCTCGGACGCATGAAGATAATCGTAAGTGAGATTTTCCTCGATGCGCTGCACGATATAGCCGCCGGACAGCAGCGTTTCCATTTTCCGGGTGATGCTGCTGCCCGCATAGTCGATGAACGAGCGGATAATCGCGTTATCGCTGGTATTTTTCCAGTATCCGACGGGCATCGCTGCCGGATCGCGCTGCACATCCCGCAAATAGCTCATCACATCCCAAGGGCAGTACACATCGAAATCCCCGAAGTGATAACCGTCATACCATGCCTTAACCTGTTCCGCCTTATCCCGCATCCTTGCATCATCAAGAATCCGATCCACTTCTGTCTGAGTAAATCCAAAATATTCGCTCAAACGAGTGGATGTAATTGTATCTGAAACGAAATTATTCGTTCCCGTAAAGATGCTTTCTTTGGCAATCTTCAAACACCCCGTTATCACGGCGAAATGGAGCGATGGGTTATCTTTCAGCGCCGTGCTGAGCATGGTTTTCATCATTTCCAGCATTTGACTGTAATAGCCGTTGCTGCTTGCCTTTGCCAGCGGAACATCGTATTCATCCAGCAGCAGGATAACCGGCTTTCCGTAATGCGCCTGCATCATCCGCATGAGCGCGGCAATGCTCGTTTTCAGCATGGCGTCGGTCGGCGCACCGTCCACGACATCCGCAAGCTGTTCATAGACTTTTCGGTCGTTTTCGCTAATGTTGGAACTAGTTTTCAGATAGGCGTGTTCACCGTAAAGTCCCGCAATCTGAGTGCGTAACATCTGCTTAGCTGAAGCGTAGTCCAGCCCATCCACATCCTTAAACGTCAAAAACAGGGCCGGATATTGGTTCATCCATGCCGCGCAGAGTTCCGGATTGTTCATAATATCCAGTCCTTCAAAATAAGCGCGGCTCTGCCTGCGGATATCAAAGAAACTGGCAAGCATACTCATTGCCAGCGTCTTTCCGAAACGACGCGGGCGGGTAATCAGCGTCACTTCCGCAAAGCTGTTTTTCAAAAGCTCCGCGATCAGCCCGCTCTTATCCACATAGTAAAAACCGTTCGATCTGATCTTCTCAAAATCAGAGATGCCTACGGCAATTTTCAAATCAGTCATATCGGTTTTCCCCCTGTTCGCTGCGTTTTATGTTTATAACGATCATACCATAAAAACCGCCTTGCGGCAAGGAAAACCAATCTCCAGTTCCGACAGTTACCACTCCTGCCGGAATTGTCTATATAGATGAGTTTCGCAGCCTGTCTGCGGCTCAGTTTCTCTGGCTTCCGCGTTCGCTCAACTGCCGTTTTTTAGGCAGGCTGCGTCGGAAGTGCATACGGCCTCAGGCCGTGTTTCTGGATTACGCCTGTGAAGCGCCCGCTTTTGCCGCCGCTTTGCAGAGCTGCACAGCCAGCGTTTCACGAATCCGGGAAGGACGCGGGAATGTTCCCGCAGGAGGGTATCTTTTATGCAGTTTTTCTCCACCGCGGTATCTCAGCTCGGTACGATTGTCATCGGCCTTGGAGCCGGTCTGGGCGTATGGGGCGTGATCAACCTGCTGGAAGGTTACGGCAACGACAACCCCGGCGCAAAGTCTCAGGGCATGAAGCAGCTCATCGCCGGCGGCGGCGTTGCGCTGGTCGGCACGACGCTCGTTCCGCTGCTCTCCAGCCTTTTCTAAGCGTGGTGAAGAAGAAAATGACGGGAACGCTGCTACGCACCCACGCGGCGGCACTTGCCCCGAAAGAGGGTGATCCTCTTTGAATTTTATCTGGGATAAACTCACGGAATGGATTCGGGAGCTGCTCATCGAGGGTATTATGAATAACCTGACGGGGCTGTTCGACCAGGTGAATACCCAAATCTCCGGTATTGCCGACAACGTAGGCAAGACCCCGCAGCAATGGAACGGCAGCATTTTCTCCATGATTCAAGGTCTTTCGGATCATGTGGTCGTCCCCATTGCGGGCGCGATTCTCGCCGTCATTGCAACGCTCGAACTCATTCAGATGATCATCGACAAGAACAACTTTCACGATTTCGATACGTTCATCATCTTCAAATGGGTGTTCAAAACCGCCGCGTCGGTGCTGATCGTCTCCAACACATGGAACATCGTCATGGGCATCTTTGAAGCCGCGCAGAGCGTGGTCAGCCGTGCGTCCGGGCTCGTCATGTCCGATGCTCAGCTGTCCATCGAAAGCGCAATTACGGGCATCGAAGCGCGTCTGGCCGATATGGAGCTGGGCGCGCTTTTCGGTCTCTGGTTTCAGACGATGCTCATCGGTTTTACCATGTGGGCGCTGGTAATCTGCATCTTTGTCATTACCTTCGGCAGAATGATCGAAATCTATCTTGTCACGTCTATCGCACCCATCCCTATGGCTACGATGGTTTCCCGCGAATGGGGGCAGACGGGTCAAAATTACCTGCGCACCCTGTTTGCGCTGGGCTTCCAGGCTTTCATGATGATCCTGTGCGTGGCGATTTATGCCGTTCTGGTGCAGAATATCGCCGTCACCGCGGATGTATCCGTCGCCATCTTTACCTGTATGGGATATACCGTGCTTCTCTGCTTCGCGCTGTTCAAGACCAGTAGCCTGTCCCGCAGCGTGTTCGGCGCACATTAAAAGGGGGAATTCATTGCCTTATGTACCCGTACCGAAAGACCTGACGCACATCAGGCAGAAGGTACTTTTCAATCTCACCCGGCGGCAGCTCGTCTGCTTCCTTGGCGGTGCACTTGTCGGCGCGCCGCTTTTCTATCTGCTCAAGCCATATGTGGCTTCAAGCGTTGCTTCGCTCGTCATGGTGCTGGTGATGATCCCGTTCATCCTGCTGGGCGTATATGAAAAAAACGGCGAACCGCTGGAAGTCGTGCTGAAGCATTTCTTCACCGCCACGTTCCTGCGCCCGAAAAAACGTCCGTATCAGAGCGAAAATCTGTATGACGCACTGGAACGGCAGAGCGCGCTCCAAAAGGACGTTTCCCAAATCGAGAAAAAGAAGAAGCGCAAAAAGCTCTCCCGCGAGGAAAAGAAACTGATCCGCACCAAAATCAAAGAAGCGGATCACCGTCAGGAAACGCCGCATACCGCGCAGAAAACCATCCCCTATCAGCGCATGCACCCGGACGGCATCTGCCGCGTCACGGATACGCGCTATACGCGGACGATTCAGTTTCAGGATATCAACTACCAGCTCTCTCAAAACGAGGACAAGCAGGCGCTCTTTGACGGCTGGTGCGATTTTCTGAATTACTTCGACCCGTCGATTCACTTCCAGTTCAGCTTCTTTGATTTGGCGGCAAACCCGAAAGTCTTTGAGCAGCGCATCGACATTCCCGCGCAGAACGATGACTTTGACAGCATCCGCGCCGAGTATGCGAATATGCTGCGCAGCCAGCTCGCCAGGGGCAACAACGGCTTGGAGAAACAAAAATACCTGACTTTCGGCATTGAAGCGGATTCCTACAAAGCCGCCAAGACCCGTCTGGAGCGCATCGAACTGGATTTGCTGAACAACTTCCGCAAGCTCGGCGTGCAGGCAAAGGCCCTCGACGGCAAAGCGCGGCTGGAGCTGATGCACGGCATCTGTCACATGGATACGCGGGAGCCGTTCCGCTTTGACTGGAGCTGGCTGGTTCCATCCGGGCTGACAACGCAGGACTTCATCGCGCCGTCCTCGTTTGAGTTTAAGGATGGACGGACGTTCCGCATCGGCAAGACCTACTGCGCCGCGTCCTATTTGCAGATTCTCGCGCCCGAACTCAGCGACCGCACGCTGAAAAACTTCCTCGATATGGAAAGCAGCCTGCTCGTTTCCATGCACATTCATTCGCTCGACCAGGCGGAAGCCGTCAAAACGATCAAGCACAAGATCACCGAGCTTGACCGCACCAAAATCGAGGAACAGAAAAAAGCCGTCCGCGCCGGATACGATATGGACATCATTCCCTCCGATCTGGCGACTTACGGCGAGGAAGCGAAAAAGCTGCTGCAAGACCTGCAAAGCCACAATGAGCGCATGTTCCTGCTTACGCTGGTCATCATCAACACGGCGGACACGAAGCGCCAGCTTGAAAACAACGTCTTGCAGGCACAGAGCATCGCGCAGGCGATGAACTGCTCGCTGATCCGGCTGGATTTCCAGCAGGAAAACGCCCTGGTTGCCAGCCTTCCGCTGTGCCAGAATCCGTTGAACCTCTGCCGTGGGCTGACGACCAGCTCGGTTGCCATCTTTGTGCCGTTCACGACGCAGGAGCTTTTCCAGACCGGCAGCGAAGCGCTCTATTACGGGGTCAACGCGATGAGCAGCAACCTCATTATGATCGACCGCAAACTGCTGAAAAACCCCAATGGTTTGATTTTGGGCGTTCCTGGCAGCGGCAAATCGTTCAGCGCCAAGCGCGAAATCACCAACGTGTTTCTCGTCACCAACGACGATATCCTCATCTGCGACCCGGAAGCCGAGTATGCGCCGCTGGTTGAGCGGCTGCACGGGCAGGTCATCCACATTTCGCCCACTTCCACCGACTACATCAACCCGCTGGATTTGTCGATGGATTACTCGGACGAGGAGAACCCACTGTCGCTCAAGTCGGATTTCGTATTGTCTTTATGCGAGCTGATTGTCGGCGGCAAGGACGGCTTGCAGCCGGTCGAAAAGACCATCATCGACCGCTGCGTCCGGCACCTGTATCAGGATTATCTGGCAAATCCCCTGCCGGAAAATATGCCGATCCTTGAGGATTTGTACAACCTCCTGTGCGCCCAGCATGAAGCCGAAGCGCATTATCTGGCGACGGCGCTTGAAATCTACGTCACCGGTTCGCTGAACATTTTCAATCATCGGACGAACGTGAACATTCACAACCGCGTGGTCTGCTATGACATCAAGGAGCTGGGCAAGCAGCTCAAAAAGATCGGCATGTTAATCGTTCAGGATCAGGTCTGGAACCGCGTCACGAGCAATCGGGAAAAGCATCAATGCACCCGATACTATGTGGACGAAATGCACCTTCTGCTCAAGGAAGAACAGACCGCCGCCTATTCCGTGGAAATCTGGAAGCGTTTCCGCAAGTGGGGCGGCATCCCGACCGGCTTGACCCAGAATGTGAAGGATTTGCTGGCTTCCCGCGAAATTGAGAATATCTTTGAAAACTCCGATTTCATTTATATGCTCAGTCAGGCACCCGGTGACCGGCAGATTCTCGCCAAACAGCTCGGTATTTCCGAACACCAGCTTTCCTACGTCAAGCAGGCCAATGCGGGCGAAGGTCTGCTGTTCTACGGCAACATCATCCTGCCGTTCTCGGATAAATTCCCGCGGGATACCGAACTCTATCGGATTATGACCACAAGGTGTAATGAAAAGTTTTTATAAATGGAAAGAATAATTGTAATAAGCTGCCTA
>OLPV01002135.1_pt1 | contig 13401 bp, 13 predicted proteins | sample 1671961 | NCBI WGS metagenome assembly OLPV01 (sample SAMEA3136630, study PRJEB25190) | human gut metagenome | biome: human gut; feature: human-associated habitat; material: faeces | place: Austria | collected 2013
TATGAAACAAACATAAACCGAGCGATAAGGAATCCCCCCAGCAGGCTGGGTCCCCCCTGCCACGGCTTATGGAACAAACATAAACCGGGCGATAAGGAATCCCCCCAGCAGGCTGGGTCCCCCCTTACCGCAGGGAATACATCCCTGAGCTTTACACCGAACGTATTTCAAGTAGGCTGTAACGGAGTAGTGCCCGTTAACCGCACTGGAGTGTAGTTGCACTCATGGAGGCAGGCTGTGTGAACAGCATGCGAATTAAGGTGGTAACACGAGAGATCCCCCCTCGTCCTTATAGTCAGGACGAGGGGGTTTTTTTATAAAAATAAAAGAAATATGTATTTTCAGGAGGAACGAAAATGACACTTTACGACGAACTGGTTGCCCGCGGTCTGATCGCACAGGTAACCGACGAGGAAGAAATCAAGGAACTCATCAACAATGGAAAAGCAGTATTTTATATCGGTTTTGACCCGACAGCTGACAGTCTGCATGTGGGACATTTTATGGCACTGTGTCTGATGAAACGTCTGCAGATGGCAGGAAACAAGCCAATCGCGCTGATCGGCGGTGGTACAGCCATGATCGGTGATCCATCCGGACGTACCGATATGCGTCAGATGATGACACCAGAAAACATTCAGCACAACGTAGACTGTTTTAAAAAGCAGATGAGCCGTTTCATCGATTTCGGGGAAGGCAAGGCAATGCTGGTAAACAATGCCGACTGGCTGATGGATTTAAACTACATTGATGTACTGCGTGATGTTGGTGCACATTTTTCCGTAAACCGCATGCTGACAGCAGAATGTTACAAGCAGCGTATGGAAAAAGGATTAAGCTTTCTGGAGTTTAATTACATGATCATGCAGAGTTACGATTTCTACACACTGTACCAGAAATATGGATGTAACATGGAATTCGGTGGAGATGACCAGTGGAGCAACATGCTCGGTGGTACGGAACTGATCCGCCGGAAGCTTGGAAAAGATGCTTATGCCATGACGATCAATCTGCTTTTAAACTCTGAGGGAAAGAAGATGGGAAAAACACAGTCCGGTGCCGTATGGCTTGATCCGAACAAGACTTCTCCGTTTGACTTCTTCCAGTACTGGAGAAATGTGGCAGATTCCGATGTGTTAAAGTGCATCCGCATGCTGACCTTCCTGCCATTGGAGCAGATCGATGAGATGGACAAATGGGAAGGTGCCAAGCTGAATGAAGCAAAAGAGATTCTCGCTTATGAGCTGACCAAACTGGTACACGGTGAGGAAGAGGCAAAGAAAGCCAAAGAGGCATCCCATGCACTGTTTGCAGGCGGCGGGGTTTCTGCACATATGCCGACGGTTGAAGTGACTGCAGATGATCTGTACAATGACAAGCTCGATATCATGGCAGTTCTCGTAAAGGCTTCTCTGTGTGAGAGTCGTTCCGATGCACGTCGTGCCGTACAGCAGGGTGGCGTCTCTGTGGATGGTGAGAAAGTTACAGACATCAGTACCAGTTACACGCTCGATGAGTTTGCCGGAGAAGGAAAGGTCGTAAAGCGTGGTAAGAAGAAGTTTGCAAAAGTCATCAGTAAATAAGAAGTTCGTATTGACTAACTCAAAGACCGTTTGTTATAGTTTACCTAATTCATAGACAAAAGTATGTGAGGGAGTAGTTCGCACATTGTGTGACTTGTCAACATACCGGTCATTTGGACCTGGCAAGCCTTAAAGAATGAGACTCATGTGCACCGGAAAAACGTGGCTGCAGTCGCGGTTTTCGTTGGTGTACATTGGGTCTCTTTTTGATATATAAGGACAGAAGCGCAAGGTATGAATCCCCTCACAAAAGGAGAACATAAGAATGGTAATCGAGTTATTTCTGATTGGTGTCGGACTCTCGATGGATGCATTTGCGGTATCCGTCTGCAAGGGTCTTGGCATGGAAAAAATCAACAAAAAACATGCGTTTCTGATTGGATTGTATTTCGGAGGATTTCAGGCACTGATGCCGTTTCTCGGCTGGGCGCTGGGAATCCGCTTTCAGAAATACATTACTTCGGTTGATCACTGGATCGCCTTTTTCCTGTTGCTGTTTATCGGTGGAAAGATGGTGATTGAAGCGGTTCGTGATAAAGACGTGCAGGAAATTGGAGCAAAAGATCTGCCACTGGATCACAAAGAGATGCTGCTTCTTGCAGTTGCAACCAGTATCGATGCACTTGCAGTCGGTATTACATTTGCCTTTTTAAATGTATCCATCATGGAAGCCTGTCTGATTATCGGATGCACGACATTTGTATTATCGGTCATCGGAGTGGTTGTCGGTAATTTCTTCGGTACCCGCTACAAAAGAAAAGCAGAGATTGCAGGTGGGGTAATCCTCATACTTATTGGCTTGAAAATACTATTGGAGCACCTGGGCATGATTGCCTTTTAACACATTATTTTACAGAAAGAGGGAAAAGATATGACAGAATTTATTTCAACATGTTCCATGCCGCTGGCAATTGTTTTTTTGATCGCAGGATTTTTCTTCCTGGTCAAAGGGGCAGATGTTTTTGTGGAGGGAAGTTCCAGTATTGCAAAACGGTTTCATGTTCCGGCTATTATTATTGGTCTGACGATTGTTGCCATGGGAACTTCACTTCCGGAGACTGCGGTTTCCGTTGTTGCAGCAATCCAGCATAAGAATACGCTGGCAATCAGTAATGTGGTCGGGTCTAATATTTTTAATATGATGGTGGTCATCGGTTTTTGTGCCATAATGACTCCGGTTGCCGTACAGAAAGCTACATTGAAACGTGATTTCCCATATTCCGTGTTTGCAGCGTTGCTGCTTATGATACTCGGTGGTGTGGGAATGAAACTGGGACGTTTTGACAGTGCTGTATTTCTGGTGTTTTTTGCCATATTTATCGGAACCATGATTCGTATGGCATTGAAAGCAGGAAAAGAAGGCGGACATCTGCAAAGCGAAGAAATTGAAGCGACAGAGGCACAGAAAGTAATGTCGATGCCGAAAAGCCTGTTGTTCCTTGTGGTTGGTGTAGCTGGTATTGTGATTGGCGGGGATGTCGTTGTAGACAGTGCCAGCAATATTGCATTGAAAATTGGAATGAGCCAGACGCTGGTAGGACTGACCATTGTTTCTATTGGAACCTCGCTTCCGGAACTTGTGACATCTGTTGTTGCAGCCCGCAAAAATGAAGTGGATATGGCACTTGGAAATGCCATAGGCTCTAATATTTTTAATATTCTGTTTGTACTTGGTCTGGCTGGAGTTATCAGTCCGATGCCATTTTTGATGGAAAACATCATAGATATTATGATTTTGATTGTTTTGAGCCTGTTGATCTGGGGGTTTGCATGGACAAAAGAAAAAATCAGCAGAAAAGAAGGTATTGTGATGCTGGTTTTATATGTGGTTTATGTGATTTATATCTGTATGAGATAGAAACTTCTGTGACAGGATGAATTTTGGAAAATAGTTTTTACAGGGGACAGGATATCAGGACTTTAATTTGCAGAAGGTTTTTTGACGGGAACATCAAGCACGCGTTTTACAGCGCTTTGTAGTTCCGGATGCCGGCGATACATTTCGATGACATGCCGTTCATCTGCAGTGATCGGGAAGGATTTGTCTGCAGGAATGTGCAGGAGATTTCCGGTGAATGCGTCACTCTGATACAGTTCACAGAGCAGCAGCAATGTTTCCGTGCGGGGATAGGCCTGATCGCTTTCCCATCCGTACACGGTTTTTTCGGCGACTGCGATATTGTACAGGTCATTCAGCTGTACAACTACGTCATGGATCGTCCAGCCACGATTTTTTCGCATCGTCTTTAAGGCTGCCCCGATTTGTATATTTTTCATGTTGGTGCTCCTTCTCATTTATCTTTGGCAGTTTTGTACTGGAAAAAACTGGATAAAAGCATATTAGTCTACGGAAAAACAGGTCAGCAAGAAATTCTTGGCATATAAGAAAATATTCTTAAATAAACAGAAAAACGGACGAATAGGGGATACTTTACAAATGGCGTGGAATTCGGTAAAATGAGGAGAGCGAATGTGAGATAAGGAGGCCAAGGACATGGCAGAAAATAAAGGGAAGTTTTATATGACAACCGCGATTGCCTATACTTCAGGTAAGCCGCATATCGGAAATACGTACGAGATTATTCTTGCGGATGCAATTGCGCGTTATAAGAGAGCCGAAGGCTATGATGTCTATTTTCAGACCGGAACTGATGAACACGGACAAAAGATTCAGGAAAAAGCAGAGGCAGCAGATATTTCACCGAAAGAATTTGTAGATCAGGTTTCCGGTGAGGTAAAGCGGATCTGGGATCTTGTGAATTCTTCTTATGATAACTTTGTCCGTACCACGGATGAGGATCATGAGAAATGTGTAAAGAAGATTTTTAAAAAGCTTTATGATCAGGGTGATATTTATAAGGGATCTTATGAGGGAATGTATTGTACACCTTGTGAGTCTTTCTGGACAGAATCCCAGCTTGTAGACGGCAAATGTCCGGACTGTGGACGGGAAGTGCAGCCTGCCAAAGAAGAAGCTTATTTCTTTAAGATGAGTAAATATGCAGACCGGCTCATTGATTATATCAATACCCATCCGGACTTCATTCAGCCGGTTTCCCGTAAGAATGAGATGATGAATAACTTCCTGCTTCCGGGACTGCAGGATCTGTGCGTATCACGTACCAGTTTCAGCTGGGGAATTCCGGTAGATTTTGATCCGAAACATGTCGTATATGTCTGGCTGGATGCACTGACAAACTATATCACAAAGATTGGATATGATCCGGACGGTTCCACAGACCAGTTTAAGAAGCTATGGCCGGCTGATCTGCATCTGATCGGAAAAGATATTGTCCGTTTCCATACCATTTACTGGCCAATCTTTCTGATGGCACTGGATCTGCCACTGCCAAAGCAGGTATTTGGTCATCCGTGGCTGCTTCAGGGCGGGGATAAGATGAGCAAGTCCAAGGGAAATGTAATCTATGCGGATGACATGGTAGATCTGTTTGGCGTAGATGCTACCCGTTATTTTGTATTGCATGAGATGCCGTTTGAGAATGATGGCGTGATTACCTGGGATCTGGTCATTGAGCGTTTTAATTCTGACCTGGCAAATATTCTTGGAAATCTGGTAAACCGTACCGTTTCCATGAGCAATAAATATTTTGGTGGTGTGGTCACATCCACAGGAGTCACCGGTGAAGTGGATGCAGATCTGAAAGCTGTTGTGACAGCAACCCGTGACCGTATTGTAGAGAAGATGGCAAAACTTCGTGTGGCAGATGCAATTTCCGAAGTATTCGCACTGTTCCGCCGTTGCAATAAATATATTGATGAGACAACCCCGTGGGTACTGGCAAAAGACGAGGCACAGAAAGACCGTCTGGCTGAGGTTCTTTACAATTTGACCGAGTCCATCACGATCGGCGCAAGTCTTCTGCACCCGTTTCTTCCGGAAACTGCAGAAAAAATTGTGGCACAGTTATCGACATCATTGCGTGATTTTGATGAGCTCAATCAGTTTGGTCTGTATCCGGATGGAACAAAAGTAACCGATGCTCCGGAGATCCTTTTTGCAAGAATTGACGCAAAAGAGATCCAGCCAAAAGTGGATGCCATTCAGGCAAAGCAGAAGGAAGAGTACGAAAAAGAGCAGAAAGCATTAAATGGCGGAGAGTCCGCAGATGAAGCAGTCATTGATATAGATCCGAAGGAAGAGATCACATTTGATGATTTTACGAAGATGCAGTTCCAGGTGGGAGAGATTCTCTCCTGTGAGGCAGTTGCAAAGTCAAAGAAGCTGCTTTGCTCCCAGGTAAAAATCGGAAACACCGTAAAGCAGATTGTATCCGGTATCCGCAAAGATTACACACCGGAAGAGATGGTCGGCAAGAAGGTTATGGTTCTTGTGAACTTAAAGCCGGCAAAACTTGCCGGAGTATTGTCCGAGGGCATGCTGCTGTGTGCAGAGGACGAAAACGGCACACTTTCTCTGATGACACCGGAGAAACCAATGCCAAGCGGTGCAGAGATCTGTTAAACAAGGTCGGAGGCATAAAAATAGGAGGCATAAATTATGGAAATCCTTGATGTTGTAGATGAAACCGGAGCACCAACCGGTGAAACCGTAGAACGCACAGAGGCGCACCGGGAGGGTGTGCGGCATCGTACATCACATGTCTGGATTGCCCGCAACAGGAACGGACGGATTCAGCTTTTGCTGCAGAAGAGATGTATGCAGAAAGACTCGTTCCCAGGCTGCTATGATATTTCCAGTGCCGGACATATACCGGCAGGGGAGGAGTATATTCCTTCGGCAATTCGGGAGTTGAAAGAAGAATTAAATGTGACAGTGCAGGAGTCGGATCTGATTTATTGCGGACAGGTGCATAAGGATGTTGACAGCGAATTTCACAGACAGCCATTTCATGATCACCAGATTTCAAATGTTTATCTGCTCTGGCTGGATCGGGAAGCAGAGGAATTTGAACTGCAGACCGAAGAAATTGAGAGTGTGCGCTGGATGGATTATGCCCAGGTGCGGGGCATGGTGGCTTCGGATACACTTCCAAACTGTATCATCATGGAGGAACTTGATCAGATAGAAAGGCATTTCTTATGATTTTTGAGACACATGCACATTACGATGATGCAAAATTTGATACGGACCGGGAGATGCTGCTTGCGGAATTACCGCAGCGCGGCATTTCGCCGGTGATTAATGTAGGGTCTTCCATTGCGACGACAAAGACAACACTTTCGCTGGCGCAGGAATACCCTTTTCTTTATGCTGCGGTGGGCGTACATCCCAGTGACGTGGATGATTTAAATGAGGACACTTATGCATGGCTCAGACAGCAGACAACGCTGCAAAAGACAGTTGCGGTGGGAGAGATCGGACTGGATTATTACTGGGATAAGGAACCGGAGATACAGGCGAAGCAGAGGTATTGGTTTGTACGGCAGCTTGCACTGGCACAACAGGCAGATCTTCCGGTGATTATTCATTCCAGAGATGCAGCTGAAGATACCATGCAGATCATGGAAAAGGCATATGAGGATGGCATAAAGGGAGTGATCCACTGTTATTCCTATTCGCCGGAGATGGCACAGAAATATGTAAAGATGGGATATTTCATCGGTGTAGGCGGTGTTGTGACTTTTAAAAATGCCAAAAAGCTGGTAAAGACAGTGGAAACGATTCCTCTTTCAAGCATCGTGCTCGAAACCGACTGCCCGTATATGGCGCCGGAACCACACCGGGGAACGCGCAATGATTCACGTAATATTCCGTATGTGATTGCTAAAATTGCGGAGATCAAAGGCGTTTCTGTGGAGGAAGTCGAGCAGACCACACGGGAAAATGCCTTTGCACTGTTTACGAAAGTACCACGATAAAGGAGAGATATTATGGAAGAGTATGAAGTAATCCGTATTCCGGTTTCGGATGGGACGGAAAAAGAGTTTGCCATCATGGATACCTTTACCGTTGAAGAGAAGCACTATATGGCAGTGTCTCTCATAGCGGAGGATGAGATTCAGGAAGGTGTGTATCTGTATCGATACCGTGATGCGGAAGACGGAGATATCGTTGTGGAACAGATTACGGAACCGGCAGAGTATAAGCGTGTATCCAGAGCATATGAAGCGCGGTAAGGCTGCAAAAGAAGGATGAGAAAGATGAAAAAGTGGAGAAAAAGCGTATGGTGGCGGTGCTTTTGACGCTGCTTGTGCTGTTACAGTTTCCGGCAGACTTTGGAAGTGTGGCACATGCTGCACAGAAAAAGGAAATCAGGGGAACAATTTCGGTAGCATCCAATATCTCCCAGCAGGATATGCAACAGTACCTGGATGGGTTTAATAAGAAATATCCTGGTATTGAGGTGAAATATCAGTCGTACTCGGATTATGACAATGAGGTGTCAAAACAGATTCAGTCTGGGTGCTGTGTATATGACGGAGAAAGTTCCTTATGAAAAACTGTTTAAGGAAGCAGACAGTGTATTATATGAGGTAAAAACCAGTGGAAAAAACAGTTTTGAGATTCGGAAAATTTGAAAAATGATATAAAATGAAATCCCGGAGCATGGAAAATGGCTCCGGGATTTTTTCGAAAATGATTAATTTTTATTTGGAATAAACGGGCTGATCGCTCCGGCGAGCTGTGCAACCGGCATGCTCTGCAGCCATACACGTCCCGGTCCGGTGATAACGGTATTAAAGATCCCTTCCCCGCCAAAGAGCATATTCTTTACACCCGGTACAGTCTGGATATTGATGGAACATCCGGCTGTCATTGCTGCGAGGTATCCGGTATCGACGACAATCTGTTGTCCCGGTGCAAGTTCATATTCTTTGATGTGTCCGTCAAATTCGAGAAAGACGGTGCCGTTTCCAGACAGACGCTGCATGATAAATCCTTCTCCGCCGAAGAGACCGCCGGCAATGCGTTTTTGGAAAAAAACAGACATTTCCACACCAGCGGTCGATGCGAGAAAGGCACTTTTCTGGGCGACAATCTCCTGCCCCGGTGCAATTTCAAATGCACGGATATCTCCGGGAAAGCTGGATGCAAATGCGATCAGTCCGGTGCCACCCTGCGCGGTGTAGCGGTTGATAAACATGCTTTCACCGGAAAAAGCACGACCGAACATTTTTCCGATTCCGCCGCCTGTTGTGGTTTCCATTTTCATATTTGGGGACATCCACGACATTGCGCCCTTCTCCGTGAGCATGGTTTCGCCACCCTCTAAGTTGCAGATTACGACAGGCAATGGTGCCCCTTCAATTGTATAGTTCATAACTACCTCCCTGATATATTGTTTTTCTTTACAATATCATCTTAACGGAACATGGGGATCTTTTCAAGAAAATGTTTTTTGAATGGAGAGTAAATCATGACAGTGTATTTCGGTGACCGTTTAATGAAAGGAAATTGTAATTACCCGGTCAATCAGTTATACTATATGTAAATATGACAAAATGATCTGTTTGTTGGAGGCTCATATGGTAAATACTTTGAAATTACCGGTAGGAATTGACAGTTTTGAAAAAATACGCAGGAACGGATTTTATTACATTGACAAGACAAATCTCATAGAACAGATTCTGATGAATTGGGGGGAAGTAACACTGTTCACCCGTCCGCGACGTTTTGGCAAGACATTGAATATGAGCATGCTGAAAAGTTTTTTTGAAATCGGTGCAGATGCTGCACTGTTTGAAGGCTTATATATTGCAAAGAATAAAGAACTATGCGATGCGTACATGGGAAAGTATCCAGTGATATTTCTCACGCTCAAAGGAGTGGAGGGTCTGACATTTGCGGATGCGAAGAGGATGCTCGGCACGATTCTTGCCAATGAAATGGACCGGCATTATTATCTCAAAACAAGTGATGCACTTACGGACGAGGATAAGGCATATTTCGCTAAAATGCTTACAGGTACGGATGAGAATATAAAAGACAGCATCCGGAAACTGTCACAGCTTTTATATAAACATCACGGGAAAAAGGCAGTAATTATCATAGATGAGTATGATGTTCCTCTGGATAAAGCATATCAGAATGGATATTATCGTGAAATGGTTTCTCTGATCAGAGGTCTTTTTGGTCAGGCATTAAAGACGAATGATTATTTACAGTTTGCATTTCTGACGGGATGTCTGCGAGTATCGAAGGAAAGTATATTTACAGGATTGAATAATTTTAAGGTACTTTCTATTATGGATTCCAGATTTGATGAACAGTTTGGATTCACAGATGATGAGGTAAAAAAACTCCTTGCGTCGTATGGTCTGGCTTCACATTTTCCAGAAACAAAGGAATGGTATGATGGCTATCACTTTGGAAATGCGGATGTGTACTGTCCATGGGATGTCATAAATTATGTGGATGAACTTAACTATGATCAAACGGTCGAACCACAGGATTACTGGTCTAATTCAAGTGGAAATGCGATCGTCCGCAGATTGATCGATAAGGCGGATGTGCAGACCAAGGATGAAATTGAGCGTCTGATCGCGGGAGAGTGTATTGAAAAGGAACTTTCACAGGAACTTACGTATGATGAGCTTGATAAAAACATTGGAAATCTGTGGAGCGTACTTTTTACGACCGGATATCTGACAAAACAGGGGCGTACAGCGGATGGAAAGATACGTTTGGCAATTCCCAATAAAGAGATAAAAAATCTTTTTATCAAGAAAATCAGGGAATGGTTCCGGGATACGTCCGCGAATGACGGTAAGAGACTGGAAGAATTCTGCAATGCGTTTTTAGAAAAAAATACAGAAAAAATAGAGCAGCTCTTTGGAGAATATCTTTGGAATACCATAAGCATACGTGATACAGCAGTTGCAAAGGAAAAGAAAGAAAATTTTTACCATGGCATTTTACTTGGGCTTTTGGGATATAAAGCAAACTGGCTTATAAAGTCAAATGCAGAGTCAGGAACCGGCTACAGCGATATTCTTGTTGAGGTGCCGAACAACAGAACAGGAATTGTGATAGAACTGAAATATGCCGGGAATGGAGATCTGGATGCTGCATGTGCCGAAGCTTTGAAACAGATGGAAGAAAAATCATATGTCGATAAGCTGAAGCAGGACGGAATGCGTAATTTTATCAAATATGGAATTGCATGCTTCAAGAAGGATTGCAGGGTTGTGATTGCTGGTTAGCAGGAAGGAAACAAACATGGCAAAAGTAATCATGGTGCAGGGCACGATGTCAAATGCCGGAAAAAGCCTGATCGTTGCAGGACTTTGCCGTATTTTTGCGCAGGATGGCTATCGCGTGGCACCGTTTAAATCACAGAATATGGCACTCAACTCCTACATCACCGAAGACGGTCTGGAGATGGGGCGCGCGCAGGTCATGCAGGCGGAAGCGGCGGGTGTGAAGCCTTCCGTGCTTATGAATCCCATCCTGTTGAAACCGACCAATGATGTCGGATCACAGGTGATCGTAAAGGGTGAGGTGCTCGGAAATATGCGGGCGCGGGATTATTTTGCGTATAAGAAAAAGCTGGTTCCGACGATCTGCGAGGCTTTTTCGGAGTTGGAAAAGCAGGCAGACATTATTGTGATGGAAGGGGCGGGAAGCCCGGCAGAGATCAATCTGAAATCGGATGATATTGTCAATATGGGGCTGGCAAAACTGGTCGATGCACCGGTGCTTCTGGTGGGGGATATCGACCGTGGCGGCGTGTTTGCGCAGCTTTTGGGAACTTTGATACTTTTAGAAGAGGATGAAAAAGCCCGTGTGAAGGGTCTGATTATTAATAAATTCCGCGGGGACAAGACGATCCTCGATCCGGGAGTGGAGATGCTGGAGGAACGCGGCGGTGTGAAGGTTGCCGGAGTAGTTCCATATATGCATCTTTCCATTGAGGATGAGGACAGTCTGAGCGGTCAGTTGGACAACCATGATGTAGGCGTGATAGATCTGGCAGTGATCCGTTTTCCACGGATCTCCAATTTTACGGATTTTAACGTATTTGAACGGCTGGAGGGTGTGTCCGTGCGCTATGTTTCTTCGGTGCAGGAACTGGGACAGCCGGATATGATTTTTCTGCCGGGCAGCAAAAATACGATGGGTGATCTGCACTGGATGCGGCAGAACGGTCTGGAAACCGCAGTCAAAAAGCTGGCAGTGCATATCCCGGTCTGGGGGATCTGCGGCGGCTATCAGATGCTGGGGCGTACCATTTCGGACCCACATGGGGTAGAGAATGAGAATTCGCTACGCGAACCGCTGCGTGGTATGGAACTGATCGACACCGACACGACCCTGATGCCGGAAAAAATGCGTACGCAGACACGTGGAAAATTTGAGAATGTGACCGGTATTTTTTCCACACTTTCCGGATTGGAATTTTCCGGCTATGAGATTCATATGGGAAAGACAACGGTTTCCACTGGGGAACATCAGACGCCACTGGTACAGCTGGCAGATGGCAGAACCGACGGGGTGCAGCGCATGGAAAAAGGCAGCGAAGCACCCGGCGTATACGGCAGTTATGTGCACGGCATTTTTGACGATGGAGACATTGCCGTGCGCATAGTACAGGCATTGGCCGACAAAAAAAGGGTGTCATGGAAACCGGAGGCTGGCGGCGATTATCATGCATTTAAGGAACAGCAGTATGACAAGCTCGCACAGGGATTGCGGGAGCATCTGGATATGGAGTATGTATACTCTATTTTGCAGGAGAGCCGGATTTCCTCTTGATTTTTACAATGTTATAGATCCCGACACAAATCAGGACAATGGATAATACCAGAAGAATGGACAGTGGGTATTCGAAAATATAGTGATAGGAATCGGCATATGCACGACCATAGAGATCCATATATTTGAATTGTTCCCATTGACCCAGAAATGGAAGCACACACAACAGGAAAATTCCGGTTATGGTCATAAAAATAAAGGGAGTTCTTTTAGCAGGATTTTGGATTTTATTTTGGTTTTCTGCTGAAGCATCTGGTTTTTTGAGCATTGTGTCAATTGGAACATGGAATTGCTCACTGATTAAGAGCAGGGTATGGATGTTTGGAACAGAGATTCCCATTTCCCATCGCGATACGGCCTGACGAGTAACGCCTAATGTTTGAGCAAGCTGTTCCTGGGAAAGATGATGTTTTTGTCTTAAATCAAGAAGAATGTGAGCGATAGTTTGATTATCAATTTTGGTTTTATTCATATCAGCACCTCCTTTTTCTTATCATACATTTCATGGCTGAAAGAAGCAAGAAACAGGGAATTGCATTTGCGCAATTTACAATTGCAACAGGAGAAAATATTTGATTACAGGAAAAGAAATGGAGAAACTTAAAATCATTCCACCGGACGCACAGATCTACGCGCAAGTAAAAGCAAGCTGGGACAAAATTGCCAAACCGCTGGATGGTCTGGGGCAGTTTGAGACAATGTTTGCGCAGATCGGCGCAATCACAGGAAGCAGCAGCCTTTCCATTGAAAAAAAAGTGATCCTCACCATGTGCGCAGATAATGGTGTTGTCGCAGAAGGAGTCAGCCAGTCCGGACAGGAAGTGACCGCGGTGGTTGCAGGATTCATGGGGCAGCAGGCAAGCTCGGTTGGCAAAATGGCGCGCCGCGCCGGCGTGGATGTGATCCCGGTCGATATTGGAATCAACACAAAAGAAACGCTGCCGGGGGTGCGCGACTGCAAAGTGATGCAGGGCACGCGCGATTTTCTGCAGGAACCTGCAATGACAGAGGAAGAAGCGTTGCAGGCATTGTCTGTGGGAATTGATCTGGTCCGGGAGTGCAAAGACAAAGGCTATCAGCTGATCGGTACCGGAGAGATGGGAATCGGAAATACGACGACGAGCAGCATGCTTGTGGCGG
>OLPV01002137.1_pt1 | contig 13398 bp, 17 predicted proteins | sample 1671961 | NCBI WGS metagenome assembly OLPV01 (sample SAMEA3136630, study PRJEB25190) | human gut metagenome | biome: human gut; feature: human-associated habitat; material: faeces | place: Austria | collected 2013
CTTTAAGACAGGATTTTTCCGGTTCATTTTTTTTCTCCGATTTTAAAATTTGCGCCAAGTTCTGTGCTTATCATAATTTTTTGGACAGAATCCCATTGAGCCGCGACATTTAGCGAAAAATATTTCCAGTTTATTCCGAGTTTTGTTCCAAAATTGAACGAAATGAACGGTTTTGAGGCTGCGGATTCCGCGCCAAAATTTCTGTTCCAAAGAAGGCAGACTCCTGTTCCTGCGAAAATCTCCGCGCTAAATCCAATCTCGTTGTTTACAAAAGGCATTACAAAAATTCCGAACGGCGCGCACAAATCAAGCCCTGCAAGAAGCGGAGATTCCAGAGTGGTGCTGTTCTTTGTGTATTTGTAAGGATAGTCTGATTTTGGAAAACCGATGTACGGGCTTACGCAAATTCCTGTGTAAAAAGGCGGCAAAAGGTCGTATGTTAAAAATTCTGTCGAAAATCCCGCCGACAGATTGTATGGAGAAGGCGCGGAACGCAGGTTTAAAGAAGCGCACAGATATTTTCCGTGGCGGGTTTTAAAAGTGCCGTTTGTAATTCCCCAGCCGCGTGAAGAAGAGCCGGTTTCGCTATTTGATCCGCCGTAATTTTCCGCGCTTGTAATTTTTTTAGGAGGCTTTTGTCCTGGAGATAAAAGCACGTCTTTTACAAAAAATTCAAAAATATTCAATTATTTCAACCGTCTGCGGATTTCGTGGGCGGTTTTGTTATGCCGTAAAAAAGAAGGTGGTGACAGTGGCGAATGAAGAAAACTTAATTCCAATTAGTGAACGAACAAAGAGTGAACAACGAGAAATACAGAAAAAAGGCGGCATTGCATCCGGCAAGGCGCGCCGACGCAAACGTAACATGAAAGAAGCCGCTGACCTTTTTCTTTCACTGCCGGTGTCTGATAAGCGAAAGTTCAATAAGGCGGCGCGGCGATATGTTGATGCAGAGGACATTGACAATCAAATGCTCATGATTATTGGTTTGGTGGACGCGGCAACAGACGGCGATGCACGCGCTGCAAAAGTCGTGATTGACCTGATTGGTGAGAGCACACCCAAAGAGGATGCAGAACAAGACCAGCTTGCGCGTGCAGCGGAACTATTAGGAGGTATTGACAGTGCCATTGACTGAGTATCAGCAAATGTATCTACAGCATTGCAATCATAGATGGAACGTCAAGACCGGCGCAACCGGCAGCGGAAAAAGCTGGATAGACTATACTGTGACAATTCCGAAAAGAATTATGGCATGTCGTGGTGAAGGGCTGATTGTCCTGATCGGTAATACGCAGGGCACACTTGAACGCAACATTCTGGATCCGATGCGAAACACCTGGGGAGATGTACTTGTTGGCACGATTAGCAGCAAAAACACCGTACAGCTGTTTGGCAGGAAATGTTATGCGATTGGTGCAGACAAAAAGAGTCAAGTAGCAAAAATTCAGGGCGCAACGATGGAATACGTTTATGGCGATGAGGTCACAACATGGTCGGTTGAAGTATTTCAGATGTTAAAATCACGTTTGCGCTGTGAACACAGCCGTTTTGATGGAACGTGCAATCCAGACAGCCCGCTGCATTGGTTTAAGGAATTTTTAGATTCTGATGCTGATATTTATCAGCAGTCCTATACGATTGATGATGGATGCTTACCGGAAAAGATTGTAGAAGAACTGAAAAAAGAATATGCAGGAACGGTGTATTATGCACGGTACATTCTCGGCCAATGGCAGCGCGCAGAGGGCCTAGTGTATCCAACATTCAATGCAGATAAATACGTTGTGACAAACTGCTCAGACAGCGGCTTGTATTACATTAGCTGTGATTATGGCACGATGAACCCGTGCAGTATGGGTTTGTGGTGCATCAGTGATAATACAGCATATCGAATAGCTGAATATTACTATAACGGCAGAGAAGCGAGAATGCAGAAAACGGACGAGGAATATTATTCCGAATTAGTGAAGTTGGCCGGTGACAGAACGCTTCAGGCAATTGTGATAGATCCTTCGGCGGCATCGTTCATCGAGACGATTCGGAGACATGGCAAGTATCGCGTCATGAAGGCAAACAACGCAGTATTAGACGGTATTCGTGTCACAAATTCCCTACTGAACGCTGGACGCATCCGCATTCATGAGAGCTGCAAGGACATTCTACGGGAGTTCGGTGCGTATAGCTGGGATGACAAAAAACAAGAGGATGCAGTCATCAAAGAGAACGATCATGCGATGGATGACATGCGTTATTTTTGTATGACAATTCTGCATAAGAGATTTAGGTGGTAAGATGTTTCAAAGAATTTTGGCATGGATAAGGCAGGTGATGAACAAAATGTTGGGCGTGTCAAACGTAAGACAAGCAACGCACATGGATGTAGATGTTTCTAGTGACATGATTATTGCATTAGAAACATGGGAGCGAATGTATCGCAATATACCGGACTGGAAAAACAGCACGACAATCCCGCTCGGACTGCCCGCTGCTATTGCAGGAGAGCTTGCGCGCCTTACGGTGCTTGAGATCAAGAGTGAGGTGAGCGGCAGTGCACGCGCCGAATACATCAATGAGCAATACAATCGTTTGCTTACCGGAATACAACAAAAAATCGAACAGGGCTGTGCGATGGGTGGTATGGCGTTCAAGCCGTATCCTACAGATACAGGGCAGCTTGTTGTTGACTGCGTCCCGGCAGATAGATTTTTCCCGACTGGTTTTGATGCGTCTGGCAATTTGTCCGGCGGTATATTTGTCGACAGATACACACGCGGACGGCAGTTTTTCACGCGATTCGAATGTCACCAACTGACCGGTACAACATACACGATCAAAAACGTTGCGTACATGTCATACGACAGAGACAGCATTGGCACGCCGGTATCGTTGGACGCTGTGCCGCAATGGGCAGAGTTGGACAGCGAACTGACGCTGGGCGGTATCATGCGCCCACTGTTTGGCTACTTCCGTGTTCCGCTTGCCAATAACATTGATTGTGATAGTCCACTCGGTGTGTCGGTATATTCACGTGCGGTTGATACAATTCGGCAGGCAGACGAACAATGGAGCCGGATGCTGTGGGAGTTTGAAGGCACAGAGCTTGCTGTGGATATTTCTGAACAGGCGTTTGAATTGGATGACAACGGCGGCGTCAAGATTCCAAAGCGGTTCAAACGCCTGTTTCGTGCACTGAATTTGGGCGATACTGAGAAACCCTTATATCAAGTGTTTAGTCCACAAATTCGGGAAGAACCATTGTACAAAGGCTTTCAGCACATCTTACAGTTGATTGAGTTTCAGTGCGGGCTTGCATACGGTACGTTGTCAGACCCGCAAACAGTAGAAAAGACAGCGGAAGAAATCAAGTCAAGTAAGCAACGATCCTATTCCACTGTTGCATCGTTACAAAGCGCGCTGCAAGCGGCATTAACAGACGTTGTGTACGCGATGGACGTGTGGGCAACCATCAATGGTTTGGCGCCAGCGGGCAAGTATGAAGTCTCGTTTAGTTGGGATGACAGTATTGTTGTGGATAGCGACAAAGAATTCTTACAGCGTATGCAACTGGCGTCTGCGCAGTACATTCGTCCGGAACTTATGTTGTCTTGGTATTTTGGATGCAGTGAGGAAGAAGCGCGAAAGATGATGCCGGCACAGACGAATGATGCCGATCCATTTGGGCTGAACAGCGATGCTTGATCCGAACGTATTAGACAGTATGCCGGATGCTCTCGTTGCGCTGTATGCACGGGTTGAGCAGGATATTTTGTCAGATATGGCGCGGCGGCTGTCCCAGTATGATTATTGGATACCAGCGGCAGAGCATCAGAGACAAAAGCTGCGCGAAATGAATATGACGCAGCAAGAAATTATTAAACAGCTATCCAAGCTGACTGGTAAAAGCAAGAACGAAATCAAACAGCTGATGAAACAAGCCTGTGATGATGCACTGGAAACGGACCGCGAATATTACCGGCAGCACAACAAAGATGTTCCAACAACTCTGTCGCAAGAGATGAAAGCTATCTTGAATGCTGGGTATACATCGACTGGAAAGCTGTTTAAGAACCTGACAGAAACAACGGCCACCGCTGGGCAGACGCAATTCGTAGATGCGCTCGACCGCGCTTGGCTGCAAATGAATAGCGGTGCATTCGATTACACTACAGCAATACGCAGCACAATCAAGGAACTATCGCGGCAGGGCTTACACGCTGTCAACTATCCTTCCGGCAGAGCAGATACATTAGAAGTGGCGGTCAGACGCGCTGTTGTAACCGGTATTAACCAGACAGCGGCGCAAATGCAGCTGCAGCTTGCAACAGAGCTTGACAACGATTTAGTAGAGACTACGGCACACGCCGGTGCGCGTCCCTCACATGTTGTGTGGCAAGGGCAGGTGTTCAGTCTGTCCGGGAAAAATCCAAAGTATCCAGATTTCCGGTCAGCAACGGGATACGGAACAGGCGCGGGCTTGTGTGGCTGGAATTGCCGACACAGCTTTTTTCCGTACTTCGAGGGTGTAGGACATGCATACACATCTGACCAGCTGAGAAGCTACGAGGATAAGAGTATTTCCTACAACGGGAAAATGTACACCGAGTATGAAGCAAGCCAAATGCAGCGACATAATGAACGCCAAATCAGACGATGGAAGCGTGAGTATGCAGCAATGGAAGCCGCTGGATTGGACACGACAGAAGCAGCAGTTAAGCTGCGTAGCTGGCGGGAACGACAGCGGGATTTCTTGGAGCAAACCGGATTGAAGGTTCAGAGCGCAAGACAGGAAACCGTTGGGTTTGGCAGAAGCCAGGCGAGAAAAGCGGGCACAACCGCGAAAAAGCAAGCTGATATGATAGAAAACTTTTCTCAAAAGATGCGAGAGAAGGGTTACACTGTGAAAGGCTTTGATAGATACTATGGAGATCAAGAGACTTTATCGCATATGTTGTCGGCTTTTGAGCGCATGGCAACTGTATATCCACAAGTCGCGGAAGGCTTAACCATAGCGTATTCTTACAGCAAAAATTCTGATACCGTTGGTTGGTATAACCCTAAAACAAAAACGATAGGATACAACAAACAGACCATAGGTAATTGGAATTATCATTGTGAAGAGTATGAAAAATTGGTAAAAGAAGGATGGTTTCCGCGGGGCACAACTCCGGATGGTGCATTCTATCATGAGTTCGGACATGCTTATGCATATGCGAACAACATGACGGGTTATAAAAAGAAAATAGATAAAGTTCTTAAAGATATGGGATATGGCTACGTTAATGTTCAACAACGTGAAAATGCACTGACGAAAGAACTATCTCAGTACTCTACAGTAGATACCATCCCTATATGTCAAGAGGTTATTGCAGAATCATTTAGCGAATGGTATACTAGTAACAAGCCAAGAGAATTCTGTACTACATTCATGAAGGGGGCTGGTGCTATATGACATTAAGTGATCATGTGAAAAAATTATTGTATTTTAAAACCAACCCTGAGTGGGTATGGTATGATGATGAAGAACTGCCACATCTGACAGAGAAAGCTCCGCCAGAAGCTGTGGAATCGTATAACTATTGGAAAGAGTATTACGAAGAGCAAAAAAGAACAGGAATTATCAAATACTGAAATCAGAAACCGCCAATCTTCGGAAAGGCGGTTTTGTTATACCCGTTTTTAGGAGGAAACTATGATTTATGGAATTATGCTGTTGATGATTGGACTAAAGCTGAAAATGTCTGCGGTATATTACTTGCTGCTCGGCGTGGCGGCTACATTGGAAGTTGTGAGAGCGTTTGTAAAAGCCGTTGCGAAAAATGAGTGAACCTTGTTTCTGAAAGGAGACACTATGAAGTATAAAAAGAAGCCGATAGTCGTTGAAGCGTTTTGCTGGACGGGTGACGAGAACCAGCTGGAAGACCCTGCATGGATTGTTGAGATGATTAAAGCCGGCACATGTGAAGTTCTGATGGAAGAAAGATGTTATCTTGGCATGCCGCTCAACCCTAGAATCTGCCTGGCAATCAAAACCTTAGAAGGAATACATTATGCTCTTCCGGGCGATTATATCATTCGTGGCATTAAAGGAGAAGTGTATCCTTGCAAGCCAGATGTTTTCAAACAGACATATGAGCCTATTTGATTGTTAACAACAGAATACCAAGGCTATTGTGTAACAGCAGTAGCCTTTTATTATGCCCTGAGCACGGCGGTAAACTGCTCTATTTTTGACCGAGCCGAAGTCGCAAAACTACGGCACCGCAGCGGATGCGACCCGCGACAACAAAGCGCAGCGGCGGGAGAAACACACAATGAAGCGTGAATTTATTAAGGGTCTGCTGCCGGACATCAGCGATGATATTTTGAAGCAGATTATGGACCAGCACAGTACAGATGTTGGAACGCTGAAAAGCAGAATCGAAACGCTGGAAACCGAACGAGATGGATTGAAAACCCAGCTTAATGATGCCAACACAGAAATCCAGTCATACAAGGATATGGATATTGACGGTATCAAGCGGAAGGCCGCTGATTGGGAAGCTAAGTACAATACAGACACGCAAGTCCTGAGAGATAAGCTGTCCGAACAGGAATATGGTTATGCTGTCAATGGCGCAGTGTCCGGTATGCAGTTTACCAGTGCAGCAGCTAAGAAGGCGTTCGTGGCCGACCTGAAAGACAAGGGCTTGAAGCTGGAAGATGGCAAGCTGTTGGGTCTTGATGATTATGTGAAGACCTACAAAGAAAGCGACCCGCACGCTTTTGCGGACGACAACGGCGGAAATCCGCCGCCGCATGTAGTCGGAAGAACGAACGGCGGAAATACCGGAGGGGCAATGGCTGCCATGCGTGCAGCGATGGGACTTCCGAACACAAAGGAGTAAACAACAATGGCAAACGCAATTGAATTGGCAAAACAGTATGTACCACTGCTCGACGAAGCATACAAGCTGGCGTCTTGCACAGCTGTACTGGATGGTGCGCCCGATCTGGCACGACAAGGCGCAAATGCAAACGAATTGATTATCCCGAAGATGTCTATGCAGGGTCTTGCAGACTACAGCAGAAACAGCGGATATGTTTCCGGTGATGTGACGCTGACGAACGAAACAGTAAAGTGCAACTTTGACCGTGGCCGTTCGTTTGTGATTGACAGCATGGACGATTTGGAAACTGCAGGCATCGCATTCGGCCGGCTGTCCGGCGAATTTATCCGCACAAAGGTTGCACCTGAGGTGGACGCATTCCGCTTTGCAACTTATGCCGGAATTACAGGTATTTCTAAGATTGCCGCAGGCGCGGCGCTATCTACTGGCGATGCCGTTATTAAGGCAATTCGTACCGGCGCGACAAAGATGGACGAAGACGAAGTACCTGCAGATCAGCGCTATCTGTTTGTGACACCGACTCTGTACGGTATGATTCAGGATCTGGAAACCTATAAGTCCCGTGCGGTGCTGGAAAACTTTGCAAAGGTTATTACTGTGCCGCAGACGCGTTTTTATACCGCAATCGACCAGCAGGACGGCACAACTTCCGGTGAAGAAGCAGGCGGATATATCAAGGACAAGACCGACGGCAAGAACATCAACTTCATGATTATTCACAAGCCCGCGGTTATCCAGTTTGAGAAGCACGTTGTGCCGAAAATTATCACGCCAGACGCAAATCCGGACGCAGATGCGTACAAGTTTGGCTATCGCAATGTTGGCATTGCAGATGTATATGATAACAAGGTCGCGGGTATCTATCTGCATTATGCAGCTTCGTAATGGGTCGATTCGTAGGGCTGCGGCTGCCGAGCGAAAAGCCGAAGAAGAACGAAGCGGAATCTCAGGATACTGAAACATCTGAATGAGGTAGAGCATGACGATCTACGCAGATTACGATTACTATGTAAACAACTACGGTGGTAATGCAATTGCCGAGATGGACTTTACTCGTCTGTCTCGGCAGGCATCTGCCTATCTGGACATGTTGACGCTGGACAAGATCACAGACGACTGGAAGAAAGACGATCGTGTAAAATGCGCCTGCTGCGCAGCAGCGGAAGTACACGCACGGCAGGAACAGGGTGGAGAGGTCGCAAGTGAAACGAATCATAACGTGTCAAAGACGTATGTGACGTCAGGCAAAAGTGTGGACAAACAGCTATATGATGCGGTGGTACTCTATCTTGCCAATACCGGTTTGCTGTGCAGGAGGGTTGAGTGTGATCGGTTATAACACAACAGTGACAATCTATCATAAGTCCTTGGCGGAAGATACAATAAACTGGGAACCGACTACGGTTGATGGAGTGTACACGGAAGATGTGCGGGCAATCAATACAAGCAGCACAACAACTGCAAGCGCGCCTGCTACGCTGGTAGACTTTCCGGTGGGCGCATGGGACAAATGCAACGTTGAACCGGGTGATTATATTGTTGTCGGTGGGTGCGATATTGATACCTTTTCCGGCAGTGTAACAAAGCTACTGGAAGCAGGTGCACGGCAAGTGGAAAGCGTGGCAAAACATCTATACGGATCGTCACTGGATCACGTGGAGGTGACAGCACGATGAATGTACAGATCACTGGCGTGATTGCACATATTGATACGGGTACGATCTTAAAGGCGCGTGGTTTAGGCGGCAGCGATAAAGCAATTCGCAAGCTGGGAACTATGGTTGCGCGATATTCGGATAAACGCGTACCAATGCAATCCGGCACACTGAAGAACAGCAAACAGATAGTTGTTAGCAGCGGACACAACGGATATATCGTATACACGGGACCATATGCGCATTACCAGCACGAAGGAAAAGCGATGGGCGGTCGCGCGCCGAAACACTACACAGGCAAAACACTGACATACCATGGAGCACCAACACGCGGCGCAAAGTGGGTGGATCGTACCATGCAGGAAGACGGAAAACGTATACTGTCCGATTTTGCCAAAGCGGTAGGAGGAGAAATCAAGTGAGCAAAAAGAACATGATGATTTCTGGATTGCGAGCATGGTTGAAACAATACGACGGCATGACCGGCCGTATAAATGTCGATGGCAATCCGGTACGAATCGGTGATTTTTCCATCATTGCAGACGATATACCGGAAGAAGTCACACAGATGATGTGGTCACGTCAGCGCCGCCGAACGTTTTATCTTGTACGCGATTGCCCTTTTAATGCCGAGGATATTGCACAAAACACAGAAAATCTAAACTGGTACGAGGGTTTTTCGCACTGGGTATATCAGTGCAATTTAACCGGGAATTATCCGAGTTTAGGTGAAAACATCACTTGCGTTAGTGTGATCGACAGCAGCATGGGTGCGATTGTAACCGTCGTTGAAGACGGCCGCGCGGCGTATCGAATCACACTACAGGTGGAATATGTAGAAAGGATTTTTTGAGATGAAAGTAAGCGAACTGATTAAGGCAGCTGGTTTTACACCTGGCACAAAGAAAGATGGAGAAGTAAAGACAAATCACTTCGTTTTGGGCATCCAGACCGAAACTACACAGACAAAGGAAACGGATTACACAGTTGCGGGACCCCACGTAGAAGCACTGGGTCAGAGCATTGAATCTGAAACGGAAGATGCAAGCTATATGTATGAGGGCAAGTCTACAAGCCGTACAAGCGCGCAGCGAAAATTTGAAATTTCCGGCAAGCGCCTGGCGGGTGATGCGTTTCAGGACTGGGCGTGCAGTCACAAGATTGCGTACGGCACTGGATCGGACGTAATCGTTCCGTATGTATATTTTAATGCACTGACTGGTAAAGGCGAAAAAGGTAACATTACTATCAATGTGACATCTGATGGTGACGGCGATGCAAATGCGCTGGCTGCGTTTACCGTAGAGGCATCGTCCGTCGGCATTCCGACAGAGTACACATACAGCGCAACATAAGGAGGAAGAAAACATGGGCTTTGAATTTAAAAAGAAGGAATTGACGCTGGATATTGCAGGATCGCTCTTTAAGGTGAAGTTGAACGCGGAATTCATGGAAAAGGTGCTGAAAACAGGTAAGAAACTGCAGGAATACGGCAATGATCCGGCGGTCGAGGCGGATACGCTGGAAGATCAGTTTGCGTTTGCTTGCGATTGCATTGATGACATCTTGGGCGCCGGAGCGGCTGATAAAATTTTCGAAAACGCGGAAGAACCGGATGCATTCGATGCATTTGACGTGCTGCAATATATCGTCGGCGAAGTAACGAAAGCGGATCAAAACAGAGCGCAGCGCAGGACTGCAGCGAAGCAGAACAGGCCGAGCGGCAGCAAGAAGCGGCGCTATAAAGGCAATCACCATTGATGTTTCGGAAACCGCCGACAAGTTTACAAGTACGCGGCAAACGATATAGAATCAATCCAGATTTCCGGATTTTCGCGAAAATGGAAGCAGATGCACATAGGGATAAGGCTGACTGTATAAAAATCTTAAAGCGTTTTTACCGGGGAAATATACCGGTAGACGTGGACGCTGCAGTAGAAAAAATGATCTGGTTTTACCAGTGCGGCAAAAGTCAAGATCAAAAAACGGTAGCAAAGACGGAGCGGCAAATCGGATATGATTTTGAACAGGACGAGACGGAATTGTATCAATCGTTTATGCGCGATTACGGAATAGACTTAAACACAGCTAAATTGCATTGGTGGAAGTTCTGCCAACTCTGCGCAGGTCTAAGCGACGACACGCCGTTTAAAAAGTTGATATATATCCGCACAGTTGATACATCAAAGCTACCGAAGGAACAGCGTGCGGCAATCACGAAAGCCCGCGAGCAATGCCGGTTGGAATTTGACACGCAGCGGCCGCAGACAGTTGAAGATTATGAAGCTGCAAGAATCGCGGAATTGCGTAAGGCATACGAAGAAGCATGAAAAAAAGTAAACTGAAAAAAATATGTTGTCCATTTTGTGGACGAGAAAATGCGGCTGTGCAGTACAAAAACACGGCGAACAGTACCGGAATGTGGGCGGTATGCAAGAACCGGGCGTGCAAACGAACGTTTGAAATTATTATTATAGACGGAAAACAGATCACCTAACAGTGCCAATGTGCCTGTGATCTCCTGAAAGAAGGAGGGACGGCATTGGCATCAGAAAGCGGATCGGTAATCATCAAAATTGAAGGTGACGATACCGATTTTAAGAGTAAAGTAAACGGTCTTGGAAAAACTGCGGAATCTGGCGTAAGTAAATTAGGAAACGTAGTCAAAACGGCGGCTGTAGGCATCGGCGGTGCAATGGTTGCAATAGGCGGATATGCAATCAAGGTCGGCAGTGACTTTGAAAGCGCTATGTCAAACGTGGCTGCGATCAGTGGCGCGACTGGCGATGATCTGCAAATGCTGAAAGATACGGCGCAGGAAATGGGTGCAACGACGCAGTTTTCCGCGACGGAAGCTGCGAATGCGTTGTCATACATGGCACTGGCGGGCTGGGATGCGAATCAGTCTGCAAGCGCTCTGCCGGGTGTTTTAAACCTTGCTGCAGCGTCCGGAATGGAGCTTGCATCCGCGTCCGACATGGTGACAGACTATATGTCTGCCTTTGGCATGTCTTGTGAGCAATCGGGATACTTTGCGGACATGCTGGCGTATGCGCAAAGCAATGCGAATACAACAGCTGAACTGCTGGGTGAATCGTATAAAAATTGTGCGGCCAACATGGCTGCTGCCGGACAGGATGTAGAAACCACAACGTCCTTGCTGGCGATGATGGCAAATCAAGGCTTAAAAGGCAGCGAAGCTGGTACAGCGCTTGCGGCTGTTATGCGTGACCTGACTGCTAAAATGTCCGACGGCGCAATTAAAATCGGTGATACATCCGTTGCTGTACAGGACGCGAACGGTAATTATCGTGACTTGACAGACATTTTGCAAGATGTCGAAAGTGCGACAAACGGCATGGGCGACGCTGAAAAGGCGGCTGCGCTATCAAGCACTTTTACCGCAGATAGTATCAAGGGATTAAACCTGATATTAAATGCAGGTGTCAGCAATGCGGCAGATTTTGAAAATCAGTTGCGAAATTCCGGCGGCACGGCGGAAAATATGGCGAACGTCATGAACGACAACCTGGCGGGCGCAATGAAATCACTGCAATCCCGCGCAGAAGCGTTCGGAATCGCTATATACGAAAGTTTTTCCGTACAGCTAAAAGATGCGGTTAATGCAGCTGCGGACGCGCTGGGCAGTTTGACAGATGCATTTGAGACTGGTGGAATCGAAGGGGCTTTTAATCAGTTAGGAATACTGGCACAGCAAGGCATACAGACAATTATTGCGCAAGCTCCTGCCATGACGCAGGCTGCCACACAGATGATAAGCAATTTTGCATCTGGCTTGGCGGAAGGCGTGCCGAACGTGCTGGCGCAGGCGCTTCCGCTGATCTTACAGTTTACTGAATCGCTGCGAGAAAACGCGGGAACACTGATTGACGCAGGTCTGAATTTGATCTTGCAGCTGGCGCAAGGAATTGCAAACAGCTTGCCGCTGCTGATTGAATACATTCCGCAGATTGTCACGAATATAGCAGGGATCATCAATGACAATGCGCCGAAAATACTTGCAACGGGTGTACAGATACTCGCAACGTTGACGCTGGGCATTATACAAGCGCTTCCGGTTTTGATTGCCAGCCTGCCGAATATCATTTTGGCAATTGTAAATGTGTTCAGTGCATTTAACTGGATCTCGCTGGGTCAGTTGATTGTAAACGGCGTCAAAGCCGGAGTTTCGCTGCTTGGCACTGCGCTAAAATCAGCAGGCACGGCCGCAGCAAATGCATTCAGGTCAATCAACTGGGCATCGGTCGGACAAGCTGCGATCAACTTCATCAGGTCGGCAATTTCCGGCGCCGCAGGATTGGTTTCTGGCGGTCTGCGCTCGGTCGGAACACAGGCCATGAACGCATTCCGGTCGATCAACTGGGCAAGTGTTGGACGTGCTGCAATCAATTTTATCAAGTCGGCAATTACCGGCGCAGCAAGCTTAGTGGCGAGTGCATTGAGAGCGGCGGCAACAGCTGGAATGAACGCTTTCAAGAGCGTGAACTGGGGAAGTGTCGGCAAGCACATTATTAGCGGTATTGTTAATGGCATCAAAGGTGCCGCGTCGGCTTTGTTTAATGCATTAGCTGGACTTGCGAAAAATGCGCTGAATGCAGCAAAAAACGCGCTCGGAATTAAATCGCCGTCGCGCAGATTCCGCGATATGGTTGGTAAATTCATCCCGTTAGGCATTGCGGCAGGTGTAGATAAGTACAGCAATACGGCGGCGAATGCGGTATCAAACATGTCAAGTAAATTGACGGATGCTGCAAGTGTGTCTGCATTAAACAACAAACTAAAAGCTGCGGTTAGTGCACAGAGTTTGAATATGACTGCGCAGCTGTCTGGTA
>OLPV01002139.1_pt1 | contig 13395 bp, 9 predicted proteins | sample 1671961 | NCBI WGS metagenome assembly OLPV01 (sample SAMEA3136630, study PRJEB25190) | human gut metagenome | biome: human gut; feature: human-associated habitat; material: faeces | place: Austria | collected 2013
TCCGGAATTACCCCGTCCGGTGCACAGTCCATTCCGATATATGTGGACATACGGGATGGAATGGTAATCTCCCCATACGTGTAGACATCATAAGTTGTGGACCGGATATCTTTTGGTTTGAGTCCTGCGATTTTCGCCTTCTGGTTGAATTCTTCATCTGTTACCCCTGTATATGGGTTTCCAAGCATCATCTTTTTGACATTCTGTTTATCCAGATCACTGCCGACTTTTACAACATTTCGGTATTTGCCATTGATCGTGCCATTGTAGTAAAGGTCAACCTCTTCCAGCTTTGTAATATCAGATCCATTCACATTTCCTTTTTTGAAACATAATAAAATGTCGGGTAAATCTTGACATAATCCGTGCCGTGGTAGATATTTCCGATGGTTATGAGGCTCATCCGGGATGTATAGCCCGGTTTTAACACACCGAGATTTCTGATATAAGGGTGGCTTCCATCCACGGTCGGCAGGGTAAATGCACTTCTTACTTTTTCCCCATTCTGGTTGTTGAATCCCACATGGTATGCAAACCTTTTAAGTTCCAGTGATTTTGGTTTCCGGAAAACGTCAAGCCAGAACGGGTAATCCGAATAGTCGTACATATTCAGATTGTATAAACGTCCGGATACTTCGGCATTTTTGGTATCAACCGCAACATAATTGGAATTGTCTGCATTGGCACACACTTCTTCCATTTCCAGTCCATCGTTGGCGTCACAGTTAATTGCACGTGCCCGGAAATCAATACCAACGGCGGCAGTTTCATTGACCCATATAGGGAGATAGAACTTTGTGGAATCCTGGTGCAGCGTGATCCACGTATCCGCGTCATAATAGGTGTAATCATCCCCGTCACACATATATACCTCAAATGGGAATTTGACTTCCCGCGATTTAATGTATTTTGCGTAATCGCGTTCCCCGTATCCCTTCAGCGAACTGTGGTAACCACTGGTAGGCAGGTTGACAGTAAAATACCGGTCCAGTACCAGATGATAACAGTTACCCGGTGACACCAGCTGGGTATATTCCTTCGCATCCGTAATCGTCGGGTAACATACCGTAGGGGTATGGATCACAACGTCATTGACCGGGTTTATTTCAATGTCGACATCCGGAATATTCGTATTATAAACAAACGATGGATAAAACTGTACATCACCACTCGAATTGAAGGTACCATTTGATTTTTCCGGTTCAATCAGCTGGTCTGACAGATAAAGCACATCTCTGTCAATCTGCGTAGATTCCGGGATTCTGCCCGGAGTCGGGGTTTTCTTTTCCACCGGGTCGACATTCATGATGATCTTTCCGTCAAATTCAAGGTAATCATTCATGACAATATACTGCCCGACCGTCCATCCGTCTGACGGGGATATGCCTATTCTTCCACAGGACATAAATGACACATTTCCGACATTATAGGATGCATCCGGTTTTATGGTGACATGCTCATCCGGGAGGGAATAATTCATCACGGTGGCAGATTCTATTCGGTATATCACCAGGTAGTCCACCTTCCAATAGGAATATTCGCGCCATACCAGCTCTGTGTCATGATCGTGTTCTTTATTTCCATGTTTATCGGTGTGGCTGCAGCTAATATAATGGTTAAACTGCTTCTTTCCATATTTTCGAACAAACCGGTATTTATATAGGTAGGAATCCGTAAACACGTTGACATACTGCGTCTCGGATGTCGGAATTCCCTGTGTACTGTCAAACTGTTCATTGTCTCGTTTGTCTGACTGGATTACAGCACTTGTGCTGGCTGGTGTGAGCTTCTCTGCCGAGATTACATCCTCATCCTCATGAGAGTCTGGTTTCGGTTTCGGGCTGTTTTTCTTATAAAGCACGTTGATAACAGTACCGCCATTGTAGACTTCAAAAGTCTGACGTGCTGTTTTAAGCCACTTGGTATAGCTGCCAGTCAGGTTTCCATCCTTGTCTGCAAAATTGCAGCTTTTAAAGATCGGAGCACTGGTTTTTGCAACTTTGTTCCGGATGGCTCCATTTTTTTTGCTTTTCTGCTTCGACACAGATGTCTTATACAAATAATAATTTGATGTTTTTCCTTCTCCTGCGCCGACACCTGAAAGACGTGCCGGAAGGCTCTTTGAGGATGTTTTTATCTCCGAAAGGCTGATGTAGTATTTCTTTTCCAGTCCAAGTCCACGGTCACCACTGGCGATAGAGCCGGAACCACTGGTGCTGCTCCACTGGTAACCGGTATTCGCTTTATTCAGGTTTCTTGTGGCAGGATTCTTTTCAATTTTTCCATCATCTGAGTTTGTGACAGATAAAACCAGTTTCCATTTGCCCTCATAACTTTGGTAATAATTGATAGTAACCGGTGCTTCGACCTTCTTGTACTCAACCGCAATATCATACCGTGCCCGCCAGCCTTCGTTACAGCTGGCCGGCCAGCCGATGCCATACCATGTAGATCCGTTTACCCGTCTCGTGTTACGTGTGTTCGACATCTGCTTATAGGTATAGCAGCGTTCGGTAACGTTGCGCTTTGATCCGCCTTTGCTGATCGAGTATCCCTGCAGAACGCCCTGGATATATACCTTGCCACCATTCTTCTGCAATGTTTTCAGATTTACACCGGCTTTGTCACACATGCGGTTAAAGACGTCTTTGGAAATAATAAATTTTGTAACTACTACTCCATTCGCACTTACTCTATCAGTTTTTGAACATCCCTTTGGAAGCTTATCGAAAAAAACACAATCTTTTGCTTTGGTGCTTTCTTTTCCATTTCTTCCAGTTGGATCACTGGTGACATACAATCCGACTGTTCTCCATCGTGTTCCAGTCGATGCTACTTGAGCATTTAAAGAAAAAGTCAAATTTCCATTACTATCTAATTTTGCAACTCTATCACTATCACTGGAAATACTTCTGTTAACACCTGCAAATGCGTTTAAATTTCCAAATTGTTCAAATAATGAGATCAAAACTAAACATAATAAGAAAATAATTACTTTTCCAAATTTTTGTTTTCTCATGTTCCACCTCCATTTTTAATGGAGGTATTGTAGTCATAAACAAATAATAAAAGTCAAGCATAAAACGAAAAATGCTAAAGAAAAAATCCGGAAATTTAAAAAATCCGGATTTTCCTTTATTATTTTATTTTCCAAAGGTATCTGCTATGCAATCAAAATTCCATGCAACTCCACAAGAGGTTATTTTTTTATTTGTATATGAAATATCACACCCTATTTCATCTGCATATGTAATACTTTTTTTGGAAGGCAGTTTTTTAATTGCTGTATAACTACCATAAATAACCTCATTTTGATATTTGCTTTTTGCAGATGGGATATTTCCATTTTTTACACGGAACTTCACGTATACCCTTGCATAACATGTTGTTCCGCTTGACTCCATCCACAAAGAAGAAGGATCAACAATGACTTCACCGCTGCTAACCACGACTTTTCTTGCCTTTGCCGCCTTTATATATGCATTTACTGACTTCTGTTTATTCGTGTCAATGTAAGTGTTCATCAGATCACTTTTCCATTTGGATGTGAATGTTTTTCTATAATCCACGTTAAGTCGCAACTCTACGTTCTTTTTGATCTTTGCACAGATCATGTCTTTATCTTCATCACTTAAAATCTTTGCTGTCTGTGCCGGGGTCTTATCTTTTTTGGTCCGCTGCTTTGTATACCACATTTTCTTCTCATAATAAGAATTTGGAAAACTTGCAAGGATATATGGGTAATCCTTATAGTTCTTTGGCAGGTTAATGATTCTTAACACCTGTCCATCGTAGGAAAGTTTGAATCTCTTTCCTTTGTTTTTCAGGCGATTTATCATCTTCTTTGCTTCGTCCTTTGTGATCTTTGTCTTTGGCAGAAATTTCCGGGTGCTGGAATATGTTCCGTTACTCTTTCCTACCATAATGCCCTTGGTGAAGCATTTGTACAGGGATTCCTTATATTTGTCATCAGCCTTCTTGATATCACTGATACGGTTAAAGTATTTCACATAGCCATACAGATCGTAGTTATAGGAGTTCTCCCCTCCATTAACTGCGGAATCAGCTTCATTCAGAAGATATGCTGCTATCTCGTTTGTAGTAGCGGCAGCAGTATTTTTAATGCCGGCATTCTTTAATACATCTTTCCCTGTTACTTTCTGCACCTGGCTGGCAAAATCCTTGATGCTGATCTGGTTCTTCCCGATAGTAGTTGTTTCTGTAGTCTGATTTGCGGTATCTGTCATTGCTGCCACACCGGTATCTGCAGTCTGTGTATCAACGGCCGCCTTTACACTCTGGGTCTGTCCTGCAGCCGCTACGGAAATTCCCATTACAAGGGCAAGTGCAATTCCGGATGCCTGACGCATGGAATATCTCAGGTGTTGTCTGTTGCTGTTTTTTAACCATTTGTTTTTCATATACATTTCCTCCACTTTATACTCTGGTTTCCTTTTGGAAACACCTGTTTTCTTTGTTCTGATACCACTATAACTTCTTTTTTTACGAATGGCAATAAAAATAGGAGAAAAGAAATACCAGAATTTTCAAAAAAGTATAGGAACAATCAAATGGTATTTGTCAAGCAGAAAAAGAAAACCATGCGATATAAAAATTTTTAATTTCTTTAAATTTACCATAAGAGCTGTTTGTCGAAATCCGCGCAGATATCAGGATCAATAAAAGAGCCATCCAGATGGATGACTCTTTTATCTAGTGCTTATTTAATTGATCGTGCAAGCGCTACCGTTTCAGCATCTATGCTTCCCACGGAACTGGTATCAGGCACCTCGTTCCCTTTTATAAATGACCGGCACATCATATCCGAAAGTTTTCTTTCCATTCACTTCCATACTTTCTGACACCTCCAGACATGTCTCCGAGAATCTCTCCCATAACCGGAATGTCATCACAGGGGTAAACTGACTCACACTTCCCCCTTCCCAGACACCATCCTTTTCCTGATACAATGCCGGGGTAAACTTCTCAGATCTTTTCAGGTCACTATATTCTACGTTCTTCATGGAAGCATAAGAAAACGTATTTTTGTCTTCTCCTGCCGGAATTTCGTAGGAAGAAAGCATAATTCCACCGTCACAATCCGTAACAAGAAATAAATGCGGTGATGCATGGCATTTTCCATCCGTCTCATAATAACTTTCTTCTACAATAAATATTCCGGTAAAATTTTCCGGAATATTATTTATCTTATCATTACAGACTGTATTCACATGTCTGGCATACGGAAATAATTTTCCTGCAGATTTCATTTCTGTAAATTGTTCTCTGTTATCAAAATGTCCCGTCATAAGCTTTACAAATTTTTCCATTTTCATTATAATGCCCTGCCTCTATAATATTTTTGTTTTTAAAATAACAGTTGTAGTCCCATTGCAATCATCCACATATATGCACAGGTTTTTGGAATCATTAATAATCCCACCTTTGGTTTCGTTTTACTGAATAAAGTAACCGGCAGATAACAGCCAAAAGAAATTCTCTTCCCCCCCTACAATCGTTCTTTTTAGAACGATTGTAGGGGAATATTTCCGGTATGTCAATTGTTTTTTGCTACTATGTCTTCGCCTTTAATGTTCCAATATATTCCCCATTATTATAAACAAACGGTCCGGCTTCTCCCTCTTCTCCGAAATATTCCGGTCTCAATGACAGGATATTGAGCAATTCATCCACCGTCTTCACCTTTGTTGCCTGATATGGTTGTTCAAATGCAATCTTTTCTACAAACAAATAATAATCACTATACTTTATCAGGATACCTGTATGACCCACGAAAGTAACATCCGAATACGGGTCATATATCACGATACTAAGGAGCGATATCCTGTCACTGTCTATTTGAAATCCATAATGTTTCCAACTATCCGAAAATGCTGTTTCCGGATGTTTTTTATCCGCAACACTCTTTTCTCCATAGAGTGTGGTAAACATATCCCGGTTCTCTTTTATGGTTTCATACCTTTCCACATTATCTATTGCTTCTGTATCAAACATTAGATAAGTACCTTCATAATTGTCTTCCGTTGATTCTGCGTGAAGCAGGCCATCCAGTAAGAGAAAGGCTGTCATTCTGCAGTCCGAGTCGGAGTAATCATGATTCTGTTCCCAGCCATCCATACATTTGCCGGTATCTGCTTTCATGTTTTCCGGATCAGACCAGACATCCTCAAGCTTTGCATTCTTCCCGGCCGAATCCGCAAAATCAGTTACCCATTCCCGGAATGTATCTACATGGGAAGCTCCTGCGGTATCCAGTTCTTTGCAAATTTCTGTAATGGTATGTTTTCCTCCCATATAAGTTGCAGCCGGTATCTTCTGTTTCTGTGCACATGCCCCCAGCATCAGGCACAAGAGCATAACAACAGCTGATAATTTCATTGCCGTTTTGGTTTTATTCTGCCTGTTCCATAGATTAAACGCTCCTCCACAAAACATCCTGCCAATTATAACTGTGATCTGTTTCTTTCTCATCCATAAACCTCTTTCTTATGATCCGCATACTTTACATTTTTTTAAGATTACCTTACGGTTTCCTTTATGTAAATAGTATGGTCTCAAAATTAAAGAAATATTATATCTGTTCAGAACCCTCGTTAGTTGAAAATGATATCCGGGGTTCCGTTCAGTGCTTCGCGGATAGCTGTGAAAGCATTTATCCCATGCTTACGGGCTGATCCGATATAGCTCATGATTGTAAGATATTCCTGTGCACCTTTTTTCCTCCGGAAGCATCCAGAAACCTTGGTTTTTACTTTTACCATTCTCAGATCACGTTCCACCTGATTGTTATCAAGGGGTACACAGAGATTCTTTAAAAACAGGCAGACTGACTCCTTGTAATTATCCAGTCTGCAGATCAAGTTTAATACTTTGCTTTTTTTCTTCCAACCGCGCTTTTTAGCTGAAGTTTCAGGAAGTTTAGCATATGTTCCCACACTTTTAATTCTGCCACAAAATATGTTCCCCTGTCACAACCGGGTAATGCACAAGCGTCTCCCCGTCAAGATTTTCCCTGTGCATATCCACCGCCGTGATCTGATGATTTTCATACGTCGTGTAGTAATAGATTCCTTTTATTGCATTGCAGCAGGAAGTATACAACGTAATTTCATATTTGCCATCTGCCACCTCACAACATCCGCGCTGCTGGTCAACCGAACCTAAAATGTGGAAAAACTGACTGACACTTTCCTCCTCGGACTCTCCGGACATAGCATGCAGTCTGGTAAACGCCACGCGAGCAAAACGCGATGTGGAAGAAAGATCTCCCGGCAGTCCCAACGCCCCCATACCGCGGCTGTACTGCTCCAGCGGAAGCTGCTCACAAAACATATTGACCGGCTGCTGTACACATTTGCTGTCCTCTTTTCTTTTTATTTCCATATTTTTACCGGTTTAGGCGGCTTTTATAATGATCTGCTTTTTAATTCTTCAACCTGTTTTAAATTCAATCCTGTAAAATCTGCGATCTGTTCCATTGATAACGTTCCATCCGCAAGCATCCGCCTCGCCGCTGCTTCTTTTGCAGATGTTTCGCCCTGCTCAATTCCCTTTTCCAGTCCTTGTCGGTATTTCTCGTTATACTCCATTTGCAATGTCATGTAATCCCGCCTCCATTTCTCATTTTGCTTTACAACATCTACTTCCGAAGATAATTCTTTTGTAAAGTCATCCTGCGGTTCTTTTCCATCAATAAAATCCAACAATCGTTTCAACTCCGGACTTACATCGTTAAAAATTCCCTTTGTGTTTAATATAACTTTCTTTGTATCCTCTCCAAGTGCCAGATTTGTATCCTCTTTACAGAGATTTTCAAATGTATATATATGTCTCCCCTGCATAAACGGATCAAATGTACAGACAAATATAACATAACTCTTTTTCAGTTCTGTATAGTCCTCGCCTTTATTGAGCAGATTTAAATCCATCATTCCCTGATAATACCTCATGCGCTTTGGCAGATTCGGCTTTGGGGCATTCTGCATTTCAATATCATACACTGTATCCTGATCATCCTCAAGATACACATCCAGCCTGACACTCTTTGCATCCGGAGTAATATTAATCGTCTTTTGTGCATCCGGATATTCAATTCTTGCGATTTTCACACCAAGTATTGTTTCCAGAAACTTTTTACAAAATCTTGAATTCTGCATCACCACGCAAAACATAAAATCGTCACTAATCGTAAGTTCTTCAAATTTTTTTGCCATACACTTCTCCTTTGTTTCGGGAGAAATCTGTCCAGTCAATAAAATTTCTTTTGCTTTTATTGTAGCATGATATTCCCCCTGTTTTCAATATCACACCACACTTATTGAAACTGTTCCCTGCGAACAGTAAACAAACAATTACCCTGACCTTACAGATGATTCCCGCCTGTTTCATTTTGATTACACGTGAAAAATTGGATGAAACATCCAACGAATTTACCGCTTTAACCTGTCTGCGATAAATTTGAAATGTGCAGATAAAGAATACCATACTTTCCTATGCGATACAAGAAAATACTCCTAATATAATTGCGGCACAGGTTTCCCCATGCCGCATGATTTTACTTTATTTTAATTACTTTTACTTTCTTATGTAGCCCCTTCTTAGCGAAAAGCTTTCTGTATGCCGCAAGTTTCTTCTTCGGAACCTGAATCACAACATCTTTTTTGATTCCCGCAAATGCTTTCGCATCGGTATTTTTGCTTGTCAGCTTCGTCGATTTGATCACGATTACTTTCAGATTCTTACAATCAGAAAAAGCTTTCTTTCCGATCTTTTTGATCGTATCCGGGATCACAATCTTTGTCACTTTCTTATTACCGGCAAAAGCCTTGTCCACGATCGCAGTCACCTGATACTTCACACCGTCGATCGTAACCGTTTTCGGGATAGTGACCGTTCCCTTCGCATTCTTGGAAGCCTTCATATAGGTAACCGTCGGTGTCTTTCCTTTTACGGAAGTTACTTTGTAGGTTATGCCGGATTTCGTCAGCTTCGTGCCTACGGCTTCCGGTTTATTTTCGGATGGCTTATTGTTATCGGATGGCTTGTTGTCATCTGCCGGATTTTGTGCGTCTGTGTTATCGCCGGTTGTCGTGTCATCCTGCTTGGAATCTGTTGTGCCAGAAGAAACATCGCTGCCAGAGGAAGCTCCTCCACCAGAAGAAGTTCCTCCACCGGAAGAAGTTCCACCGCCAGATGCCGATCCGCCACTACTCAGTTTTGGAATTGCAGTAATATCCGTTCTTGCATCACAAACTGTACAGTGATGACTCTTGCTGCCTTCTTCGGTCGTTGTTGCCGACTTATCGATCGTCCATTCGCTGCTGAAACGGTGCGCTGCTGCTACCTTGATTCCCGACTCGATTACCTCATGGCAGATTGTACACTCGCGGTGTCCCAATCCATCCTCTGTACAGGTTGGTGCTTTTTCCCCTTCTCCGCTATACAGGATTTCTCCGGCTTTATGTTCACAGGTGGAACGCGTAATCACTATGTCGATGGATTCGGTCTCATAATTGCCTTTGTCTGCACCGTTATACTCTGCGGTTGCCGTAACAGCAACACCTACTGCCAGTTCTTTTTCAAGATCCGATTCTTTCCAGTTCCAGTTCTCCGGTAACGTTACATCTTTGACTTTTTCCTTACTGTTTGCAGCGCTGATCGTATCGCCCGGCATATTTGGTGCAACGGCAGCCTTACTGATTACAACATCACTGGTAAGTGCGACCGCCGAATCCGGCTGAACAAGCTTATAGTTAGCAGCATCACTTCCTGTAAGCATAAGCTGTGGCAATGTGATTTCCTTGTAACTTCCTGCATTGGCACTTTTAAGTGTGCCCTGTAATCCGGTTGTATCAACCGATACCGTATCGTTACCTATAATTCCGGCTAATGTTACTCCGGTCACATTCACTTTGGAAGTACCGTCATATCTCCGATTTTCGACTGTCGCTTTGGTTACGGTAAGTTGTGCCTGCGCGATTGTATACTTTACGGTTGCAGTAACTTTATCATTCCCCTCTCCTGCCGTAATTGATGCAGTATAGGTTCCGGCTTTCACCGGTTTGCCACCGACAAGATTGCTGCCGGAATAAGAAACTTCCGGAAGCGTGCCTGTTCCATCTGAAAAAGTCTGTGAAACCGATGCTTCCTTACTGTTTCCATCATAAGTTAATACTGCGTCACCTGGAGCCGTAATCGTGATTTTCTCCTGATGACCGCTCTCATTTTCTGCGCATCCTTTTCTTTTACAAGTGAATACCAAAGAACTCTTTGTTTTATCTTCTGATGTCTCTACACTAAGTCCGTAGTCATGACCTAACGGAGCCAGTACCGGAACATCCTTGATTTCGTTCTTGGCATTTTCGTCACGGAACATTTTGCCACATTTACTGCATTTCCAATAGATATCTGTTCCTTCTTTTGTACAATATCCAACAGCATCCACTTTATCCACAGTATGCGTAAACTTATTTTCCTGTTCATTTGCATAAGTTATCGTCAGAACATTTCCGTTTTCGTCACAACTATCATATTCCTTGTTCTGATATACTTTCTTCCCTCCTAATGTCGGATAGCGGTCTGTTCCGATGTTCTGTCCCCAGACCTCTTCTGTCCGGTCAGCCTGTAAGAGATAAGCAACTTCGCCATTTGCAAACTGTTCCTTTGTTTTTCCAACTGTTCCATCCTTATGATCAATTTCGGTATCAGACAGGTAGTAACAGTTTGTTACTGTAGCACCATAATTATCTCCACATATATCACCAACATGATCATCGCCACTAACACCACCTGTATTATAACAGTTTATGATTGTTCCATCATTATCTCCGCATACACCTCCATTATAATTAACACCACTTACATTGCCTGTATTATAGCAGTCTATGATTGTTCCGGTATTATATCCGCACACACCTCCGAAGTCATACGTATAATCATCTGTTAATTTATTGATCATACCTGCATTATAACAGTTTGTTATTGTTCCGGTATTATATCCGCATACACCTCCAACACCACCATTTACACTAAAATAAGAATCCAGCACTCTTACATTGGAAACCTTACCCCCACTTCCTACATGACCAAATAATCCTACACAACCTGCCATTCCCATTTGATTCAAATACAATCCACTGATCGTATGGTTTTGTCCATCAAAGATGCCCGAGTAAGAATAATACTTATCATCACCAGCCCACATTCCAATCGGTGTCCAATCCGTAAATGATCCATCATTCAATGTTCCATCAGACTTCAGAACATTTTCATTCACAACAATGTCCGCTGTAAGAACAGCATTTATGTTGCCGGATGTATAATTCTCATTATTTATCTTATTCGCAAACCAGTATAGCTGATCTGCATTGCTGATTTCGTAAACCTTATCATATACACCGTCCTTATCCACATCATACTTGTCTGTTGTAAGCACTGCCGGCTGATATGCCTTGTCGCATGCACAGAGACCACTCTCATCCGGACTATGTGCTTCTGTTACTTCTGCGACGTAAGCAATCGGACAGTTTCTACATACTAATCCTTTCGTATGTTCACTGTCATTTTTCCATGTATATTTAATACCGCCATCGGTATTATGCTCATGCTTTATATCATATATAAAAACACCAGCCCCCTCTTTGGCACTGAACCTCTCCATATTAGCAATTCTTGCATTCTCATCATAAAAATTGATGCTGTCTGTGCTTTCCAGTGTCAGATCTTTTTTTAATGATGCTATGCCATATACATTTGTTTTCGAAACTGTAGCACCTGATTCTTTCCATTTCAGTGTGATAATAGAGTTATAAGTTTTATTATTATATAAAATGCTATCATCATAATCATATTTTCCGCCTTCCATCACAATCTGACTACCTGATATACATACAATTTCCGAATAGGCAAATGACATAAAAGAATCAGATATTGCCTCAATATAACTGTTTGTTATAGTCACACCATCAACATCAATTGCGCGGTCCTCACTACTTCCGATAACTTCACTGTTTTCTATGGCTAAACTACCCTCACAATTAATCAAAGAAGTCTTTATCGTTGCATCTGTAATATTCAGATTCATTGTTCCAAATGGAGTAGTGAGTCTACTTCCATCACTAATCTCACCGGTAACTGTCAGACTTCCCTTATTATCGTTGCCATTTATTTTCAGTGTGTATTCCTTCTCGGCATCTACGTAAAAATAAAAGTTTTCGCTTATTGTATTTTCACCATATAGTAAAACTGTAAGGTCACCATTATTACTCTGAATATTCTTAATGGACGCATTGTCCATTACAAGCTGATTCGTTGTACTGTCATAATACCAGTTTTCACCTTGATATATTGCAGCTTCGTTATTGTCAATTCCATCATCCTGTAACTTGCCCTCTGTGATAATTGCTTTATCGTCACCACTGCTCTCTGTTACAGTCAGCGTCTGAGGCATACTTTCTGCTACAGTTGTTTCCGTACTTCCGCTTGTTTCCTCTGCTTTTACGACTTCTGCCTCCGGCACAGCAACAGTTGATATAAGCATCAATGCAGCAAGAGCCAATGCAATTTTCCTCTTAATACTGGTTTCTTTCATAAACTTCTCCTCCTTGATCAACTATCATCTATCTAAAGCTATTTTTATTACCTTTATGTTTTCCCCCTATAATCAGAAGATAACAGACCAACCTCCCTTCCCCGGCTGACTGCCTGATGCCTGTTTTGCACTTCAAGCTTTCGGAAAATATTGTTTGAATGAAACTTCACTGTTCCTGTCTTTTTTCCAAGCCTGTCTGCAATCTCATCATTGCTGAGTCCCTGTGCCATAAGACACAATACTTTTTGTTCCATATTTGTCAGATGCTCATAATAATCTTCCGGTGATTTCAGATAATCCGGGAAATGACCTCCGACCTCTGCAGCCAGTTGCATTACCTGTTCTGTAAAGTCATTAGTTCCATTTTCCTTTTGATAAATCTTTAAAATCTGTACTATGCAGTTTCCCTCATCTGCCAGCAGGCGGATGTATTTATACTTTTTCGCCAGCCCGAGAGCTTTTTTCATCTCCTCCAATGAGTGTTTTTCATCCTTTGCCTTGTGATAAACGATGGCTGAAAGCATATAACACTCGCACAGATCCATATGGCGCTTTCCCGGTATTAACAATGTAATAAGCTGCTTTACCAGCACATGTGCCGCCATGTATTTTCCTGTCTGTATATAGCAGCGTACCTTGATGAGGTAAGCATACATATCCATCATATAAATATCTTTGTTCTCATCCGGTGCCGTCTTTTCAAGCCAATCCACAACCTCATCCATCCTGCCGTCATAACATGCGGCAAGACATTCCAAAGCATCTAAACTGCTCGTCAGCTCCTC
>OLPV01002140.1_pt1 | contig 13394 bp, 3 predicted proteins | sample 1671961 | NCBI WGS metagenome assembly OLPV01 (sample SAMEA3136630, study PRJEB25190) | human gut metagenome | biome: human gut; feature: human-associated habitat; material: faeces | place: Austria | collected 2013
TCACTTCGGGTACGCTGGGATATTCCTCTTTCTGATGGCAAGCGGTGGCACTGATTGCCGTCCCCATCAGCATAATGGCGACGAAGGTACAAAACAGAAATCGAATGATCTTTTTCATGATGGTTCTCCTACCGCATGGGATACGGTCTGGCTCAATGTTTTTTGTCGTACAGTTTGTTTTGAGTGAGTATGATTCCGCCGTAATCTATTTCCTTATGGCAGACTGTCTATGGTAGAGGAAAGACCCGCTGCTTTGCGCTGAATCTCCTGCGCGTCCGCTGCTGTAATTTTATTGTCATTATTTACATCGGCACGGGAAATGCAGTAGGCCGTGTTCGGATCTGTGCTGAATACAGAGGACAACCCAGCTGCTTTGCGTTGGATTTCTTGCGCGTCAGCTGCGGTCACATCTCCATCTCGGTTTACATCGCCCCACAGATACACCGTCACATCCTTGCCGTATATATTTTGATTCGAAACGGTAATAGACTCTGTCCATGGAGCGTGACCTTTCTTTTCCACCTTTAGGGTATAGTTTCCGGCGGAAACGCCGGTGAAGGAGTAAGTCACGCTGCTACCGGTAACAGATTTAACCAGCGGTGATCCTCCGATAGGAACCAGTGTCACGGTAATGCTCTCGCTTGCACTGCCATAGCTCCTGATCGTTCCGCTGACAGTCAGCCCGGATACGCTGGTTGGACTGTAGGGCATCTCCTCCAGCTTCAAGTCCGATGAAGCGTAGTCGCTCAGCGTATCAGCATCATATTCATACACGATGCTTTGGCTGCCGGCGGAGGCAGTGTATTTTTTGCTGGGCACATTCTCTGCAGCTCCGCAGAGGAACAGCTTGTCCGGCACGCCCACTGTGTCGGCATCGCAGTTGGTCACATCCACCAAATAGTTCCTACCGCCAACGGTCACGATATTCCACATATGAGGGCCTGCTTTGGTGCCGACAGTCATTGTGCCGGTCACCAACGAGCAAAACAGGTCGGACTCACTGAACGAGGACAGGTCGCACAGGTACTTGAATGCTTTTGCATAGCCCTCGCAGACCACATTGGTGGAGGAATCGTTATCGAACACATAGATAATCTGCCATGGGTCGCCGTAGGGAGTCGCATTATTGTTGGCAGCCTCATTGTTGTAGGATACTGCGGCCTTGATGTAGTCCAGATATGCCTTGAGCTTTTCGTGGTCGCTCTTGGCGGTGTTAGCAGCAACCACCTGCGTGGCGTTTTCAGCTGCACGCTTCGCTGCAGAGGTTTTTGCGGTATCCGCAGTGAGAGGATCGTATGTTGCTCCGCCTTCATTGATCTTGGCGTAAGCCTGAGAGATGTACATGGATAGCTTCAGGTTTTTTACAGTGAGGATCTCGCCGGAAAGGGAAACACCATAGCTCATGCCAATGCCCTCGGTCTTATCAAACCAGTACAGTTCATACGGCATCTCTGAGAGCATTCTCTGCATCAGTGCATCCAGATTAAACGCTGCCTCAATTGCAGCTGACGCCTCCGCTGTCAGTGCGTCTGCACTGATGACTTCTCCGGTAATGCCCCACTCAGACTTCGGTTTTGTCCAAGTGCCTGGAATCTCAAAAATTGTGGAGGCGCGGATGCCATCGGCCACCTGCTTGACCATTGGCTTCACTTCGTTGTATACAGACGAAAGCTCTCCCGGCAGCGTCGGTCTGGGAGCGAGGAACGGTGAGGAATTATCTTCGTACAGCCCGCTGACGGAGAAAAAATAGCCCTCCAGTAACTCCGCTTCGGTATAGCCGTCATCCTCCGGTACGGTGTGATTGGTAACGAACACCTCACACTCGCCGACCACAGGTTGGGGTTCTTCCTGTGAGCCCTCTGCCCGAACGGTCGATGGCAGTATGGTAAGAAGCAGTGCAAGGCTTATCAGCAAACTAAGTAATTTCGTCTGTTTTTTCATGAAAATCTCCTCTCAAATCAAATTCTTCCCAAGGGGAACTCCTTCTCAAAACATTCCCCCAAGCGACGGAACGCTTTGAGAAAGGAGGGGGACGGGAAACCCGTCCCCCCTCATATTATGGTAGGTTACTCAGCCATGGCCCTCCAGAGGAAGGTCACGATCTGACCGCGGGTGCAATCGTTGTCGGAGCCGAACAGTCCGCCGCCGATGCCGGTGGTGATGCCTTTCTTCGCTGCCCACGCCACTGCGTCTGCATAATAGGCGTTGGTTGCCACATCGCTGAACTCGGCACTGCCGCTGACTGCGGGGCTGCCGGAGGCACGATAGAGGAAGGTCACCGCCTGCGCACGGGTGCAGGTAGAGTTGGGGCTGAACTTACTCTCGCCTGTGCCGCTGGTGATGCCGTTTTCGACAGCCCAGGCAACAGCCTTGGCATAGAAGGCGTCAGCGGGAACATCCGTGAAGCTGCTCATGCTCTTGGGAGCGGGAGAACCGGCCGCACGCCACAGGAAGGTGACGATCTGCGCGCGGGTGCAGGGATCGTTGGGAGCGAACATATTGCTGCTCACGCCGTTGGTGATGCCCTTCTCCACTGCCCAATCAATCGCTTCCTCATAGTAGCTGCCTTCCGCTACATCGACGAATACGCCGGTCTGGGGGTTGCCGTTGGACTTCATGAAGATGGCTTCGATGGTGTGATCCTTCGTGACATTCTTGAAGGTGTAGGACTTCACAGCACCAACGCTCTTGCCGTCCACCAGCACCTTGGCTACGGCGTAGCCCTTATCCGGGGTGATGGTGAAGGTCTGGTCTCTGCCGTCACGGACGGAGGTCCAGCCAGAGGGAGAGATGGAGCCGTTCGTGCCGGCCGTTGCCTTAATGGTGTAGTAGGTGTAGTACCAACCGCTACCACCGCTGCTGGACTTGTGATACAGCTCAATGGAGCCGGTCAGCGTCGTGTAGTTGGTGTCGGTGGGGGTGAAGAGCCACTTGTAGGTGGTATTGGCCGCCACCGCAGTGGTACCGGGCAGGACATTGTCTGCATTATCCACCCACACCAGCGTACCGGCGTTGGGGTTCAGCGTGCTGCCTGTAGTGGTCAAGCCAGCATCCGCCAGCGTCTTGCCGCTGGTGGTGATAGCCGTGTACTTGGGTGCGCCAGTGGGGGTCGCTCTGGTGATGGTGATCTCCACCTCCGCGCTGGTGATGGCATTGTAGTTCGCATCCTCTGCCTTGGTCGCCTTTACCTTTACTGTACCGACCTTGACGGGAGTCAGCTTGCCGGTGGCGTCAATGGTCGCCTCGCCGGTGCCATTGGTCACAGCGTAGGTCACGGTACCGGTGCCGGAGCCGCCGCTGGTACCCAGCTGCAGGGTCTCACCATAGACCACGGTGGTCCCGCCGGTGAGGGTCAGAGCCGCCTGGTCGTCCTTGTCGGTCAGAGTCAAGGTCACTTCCTTGGTGAAATCCGCATAGTTGTGGCTGGAAATCGTCACCGTCCACTTGACGGTATTATCCTTCGCGCCGCCAGTCAGCGTGTAGGACAGCACACCGGTATCCGCACCAATGGAAGTGCCGGTGACCGCAGCGGTTCCGGAAGTGACGGGTGCGGAAACGCTATAAGTCCATGTCTGACCAGCGGGGAGGTCGAAATAATCGGGTGTGATGGTTTTTGCGGTCAAGTCGGTGTACTTCTGCTGGAAGTTGTACGCCGCCAGTGTGCCGCCTGTTGCCTGGTTGATTGTCAGCGTGCCAACATCAATGTCCTTGGCGTTGTAGTTGCTGCCAGCGGCCACGGAAGCAGTTACCTTGTAGGTGCCCACATCGGTGGGGGCCGTTTCGCTCTTGGGATAGGTGATGCCAGTGGTGGCCTCATAATACACCTTCACGGTGCCCATGCCGTTGACGCCGGACTTGGGCACAACGGTCACGGTCTTGTGGGCTCCGTCATAGGTCTGCGCCGTGGAGAGAGCGGGCGTCACATCGAAATTCGCCAGCACGGGGTCAATGGCGGTGATCTTCCATGTCGTGGTAGCGGTGCCGGTGTAATTGCCCTTGCCCTGAATGGTCAGGGTGGTGCTGCCCACATTGGTGGCCTTGTCGCTGTTGCCGACAATGTCATAATCGCCGGCGGTGATCGTCCAGCCCGTCAGCGTCACGGAGGTGATGCTCACCGTCTGCTCCGAACCGTTATAAGGCAGGCTTGCAGAGGTCAGGTTGATGGTTGCGCCGTTGATGTTCTTGGGGGAAATGGTGAAGGTTTTGTCAGCTGTTCCCTTGTAGTTGCCCTTGCCGGTGATGGTCACCTTGCCGCCGGCAGCCACATCGGTATTGGCATCATAGCTGTAGTCGAAGTGAGTACCTTCAACCAGAGCCACACCGTCTGTAACAACAGGCTTGGGCTGGATGGCGCTGCCGGTATAGGTCTGTGCAGGAATGCCGGCGATCATGGCCGCAGTAACATTCTTCCGCGCCACATCTACGGTGCCGGAGACAACGACCACATTGGCATAATTCGTGCCGTTGATGGTGCCGTTGTAGACCAGCTCATAGGTCTGGTTGTTGCCTGCATTGGGCTTGCCGGTGGGCCGCAGGGTGAAGTGGCTCTGGTCAGCATCGGTAGCCGCTCCAACCTTGGCGGTGATGGTCACGCCGGTTTGCTTCTTCACGATGTCACTCCAGTCGTCGCCATAGGTCGGGTCGGCCTTGACGGTCAGCGTGTTGGCGACAGAGGCGGGAGAGGTACCGACCAGGAACTCAATATCCTTGACGGTGACCTTGAAGCTGCCGGTCTTGGTTCCGGTGTAGTTAGTACTGGTGGGGGTAAAGGTGTAGTTCAAAGTAACCACATCGTTGGCAGTCTTGCCCTTCAGCATATTAACGACATCGGTATGGGACTTGCCGGACACGCCATCATAGGCATAGGTGAGGGTACCCGTCAAAACTTCGTCCTTCACGCCCTTGATGACAGGATCAACGAACTCGCCCACGCCATTGATCGTGGTCTGATCGCTGATGGTAGCGGTCAGGCTGGACACATCCTTGGCAGCGATGGTGAAGGTCTTGTTTACATCCGAGAAGCTGTAGTTGCCATTGGTCTTTGCCGTGATCTTGATGTTTCCGTTGCCTGCGTTGGTGTTGTTGCTGACCACCGCGTCATACTGATCTGCGGGCAGTACCGCGCCGCCGGAGGTGATCTCCACCTTATAGGTCGGTGTGATGGGGTCGCCGGTGTACTCGTAGCTGCCGGTCACGGTCACCACCGGGGTGATGGCCTTGGCCTTAATCTTAAAGGTCACGGCCTTCTCGCCGATGAAGTTGCCGCCGGTCTTGGCCTTGATCGTTGCAGTTGCCGTACCGACATCGAGGTTAGAGGTGTACTCTACCGTGTAATCCGTGCCGAAAGTCAGGGGTGCTCCATTGTAAGTCACGGTCAGGGTGGGCTTAATGGGGCTGCCGGTGTATTCCTCATCGGCGATGGATGCCACCGTCACCTCGGAGATATTTCTCGGGCTGATGGTGAACTTCTTGGTCACCTCGGCTACTGCAGCGGAGCTGGTGCCTTCAGCGGCGGAAACGCCGATCCAGTAGGTACCTGCATCCTTGGGTGCGCCACCGGTCAGTTCACTACCCTTGACGCCATTGTTGTCAGCGTACCACTTCACGGTCACAGTACCATCGCCACCGTAGGTGTAGTTCAGATCCTTGCCGGAACCAACTTCCACAGCAGAGCCGTCATAAACGATGGTGCCGGGGTCGGCAATGGTAATTGTAGCCGAGGGCTTGGCGGTGGTGACAGAAATAGCTGCACAAGCTGTGCTGGCCTCGTGGGTGCCGGTGGCCTTCACGCGGGCAACGATCTGGCTATAGGTTGTGTTCGCAGTCAGCCCGGTGAACACATTGCTGTCCTGCCACGTGATGCCGTTGTCCTTGGAATACTCCCAAGCGGAGTTTTGGGTCACGGTGATAGTGGTGTCGGTCACGCTGACTACAGCCAGCCCAGTGGGTTTGGCGGGGCCGTCGGCCTTGACCACAGCGGCAGTGGAGGCGGAGGTCACGCTGCCGGAGTTATTGGAGTTCTTGACCTTGACCTTGATGGTCTTGCCAACATCCTCTGCAACTGTGGTGTAGCTTTTGCCGGTTGCGGAGGGAATCGCCGTATCACCGCGATACCACTGATAAGTCAGCGTACCGGCAGTCTCGCTGCCATAAGTCAGGCCGGTGGTGTTTGCCGTCAGCGTATCGTCAAACTTGGGATTGGTGTTATCGATGGTCACGGTGCCGCCCAAGCTGTCGGCGCCCGCCGTCGCACCGAAGGTCCTGGTCAGGATGAGCTTGGTGCCATCATTGCTGACCTTGGTGTAGTCGGTGGGAACGGTAACGGAATCCGCGAAGTTCTCGCCAGCGGAAGTGTCTGCCGCCAAGGTGACCTTGGCGGTGTAGACCTGATCGCCTTCTGCGAGTCCGGTCACAGCCGCACCGGTGGCGGTGTCTCCCTTGTACCACTCCACTGCGCCGGTGTAACCGCTGCCCAAGCCGTTAAGAGAGGGAAGTGCCACGCCCTTCGCGGGGTCAGCCAGCGTGAAAGAAACGCTGGTGATGGGGGCTTTGGGGATGGTGACGCTGGGCGGCGTTTCCAGCTGATCCTTTTTCACGATATACTGGGTTCCGCCCTCGGACTTGGTGATTTCAAAGATTGTAAAGCTAAAATTCGCAACTCCGGATGCCTTTGCCTTCAGCGTGGCGTCGATGACGGTCACGCCTGCCACCTTCATGGTGTTGTAGGAGTAAGTGGCGTTGGCTGTCAGCTCACCGCTGGTATTGGCTATCGCCGCAGTGTTAGCAAATATTTTAACATCATCCTGAGATCCATAACCTTCATCGGTCGCTGATATTTTCGGTGGTGCAACCCTACTGACCACCTCAAAAAGCGTCGTGTCAAATTTCAGGTTAACGGTAAAGCCACCGGCTGTTTCAATGCCTTCCGGCAGCGTGACCTTGACATTTACGGTCTCGCCCGCCTGGACGGTAGTCTTATCGACCGTTACGACCTGATAGGTCGTTGGTGCCGCGAGTGCTGTGGGCATGAGCGTAAATATCATCGCAAATGCCAGCAGCACAGAGAGAATTCGTTTTTTCATTGTGTTTCTCCTTTTGCTTCAATATTTTATGGCAGGGTTGAAATGGTGGAGGACAAGCCTGCCGCCTTGCGCTGGATCTCCTGTGCATCCGCCGCAGTCACCTTTTCATCCTTATTCACATCTGCGCGGAGCGTACAATATGCCGAATTCGGGTCAGTGTCGAACACGGAGGACAGTCCCGCCGCCTTGCGCTGAATTTCCTGCGCGTCCGCCGCGGTCACGTCTCCGTCGCGATTCACATCGCCCCACAGGTACACCGTCACATCCTTGGCGATGGCGGCACTATCTACGGTGATGCTCTCTGTCCAGGGCGCGTGGCCCTTCTTCTCCACCTTCAGGGTGTAAGTCCCGGCGGGGACGGCGAGGAAGGAATAGTTCTGGCTGTAGGGCGCCGTACCGGCAGCACCGGTAAGGGTGTCGGTAAAGGCCAGGGTTGTCTCGTCCTGCTTTGTCAGCGTCACGGTGACATTCTCGCCGGCATCGCCGTAGCTGGTCACCGTCCCGCTCACGGTTGCGCTTGCATTGGGATCTTTGACGGTGAACTCCATATTGCGGCTCAGCGTGTCGACATTGGCACCGCTGATCGTAAGGGTGGCGGTATACGTACCGGCAGGCAGCCCCGTGGCGGGTCTTACAGTGGACATAGCACTCTTGCCGGCTGCAATATTGGATATTGTGCTCGGGCTCACCGTGAAGGCCTCGGGATTGGCACCCTCCACCGTGATGGTCAGCGGACCGGTGTCCGCCGTGCCCTTGTTGTCGATGGTAAGAGTCCGTCCTGTGGCAAAGTCGTAGCCCACTTCCACACTGGTAAAGACCGTAGGATCGGGCCAGTAGCTTACGCTGATTTCGGGGCGCGGCTTGACATAGTTCACCGTGAACGGATCGCTCAGATACCTTTCACCGTTCAAAGTTACTGCCATACGGTAATCGCCGGCTTCCAGATATTTGATGTCCCCGACGTAATAGGTGGAGGCGCTGACGCTGTACTCATAAGGGGACGCCGAAGAAGTGGTTGTCGGCTGGGGATAAAGCCCATTATACGTGGTTTCCCCATCCTTAACATACTCGAAGAATTCCGAATTGTCCGGTTTTACCGCCGTTTTGAACGCAATCGTTCCGCTTGAATCGCTCGTTCTTGTGAACACCGGCGCTCCGTCAAACGGGTTGTGCATCGCCGTCACGGTGACATCCTTGCCGGGGACGGTGAAGGAGTTGCTCGCCGTAGTCGGGCTGGTGAGCGTCACATCCGAAGAAGTCCATCCCTTGAAGGGAATTGTCTCGCCGCTCTTACCCTTCCTTTCATAGGGCGTGATATTCACCGTGTCGTTCTCAAGGAACATTCCGCTGCCGCTTGCATTGGGAACGCCGGGGCCGGTGACCGTGCCGTTCTGGACCGTCACGGTACGAGGCGTACCGTAGCGGTAAGAGGCGTAGCAGTTAGTCGTATCCTCATTGATTGCATGGTCTGTGTCGCTGAAGGTCGCTCCTTTGGTGAAGGCACCGCCGGAGTAGCGGGTACTGTTGCCTTCTTTTTTCCACTGTACCTCCATATTGCCAACCTTGGTCAAGGTCGCAGTTCTCATATGATAAACACCGTAGCTGTATCCATTATCCTTATCCCTACCGGCGTTTGTCACATCAATCTTAATCGTGCCGTTGGTATCGATGGTCACATCTTTAGCTGCATACAGACCGTTGCAGTTACCACCGCCTGTAGTATTGTTTGGCGTAGCACAGGTGATGTCCACAGAAGCATTTTCGGAGATGGTGATGTTTTCCTTTGCGAAAATGCCGTATGCTTTCTCGTAGGTGCTCGTGCCATTGTGCGTCATGTTGATAGTCACTTTGGCATTGCCCTTGATCATTACATTGCCGGTGGTATCGCTGGCAGATAAACCGGTCTCGATGCCGATTGCGGGATTGGAGCCGCTTGTTGTTTTGCTAATAGAGAGCGTGCCGCCGCTGCCGGATGTAACGGTGATGTTGCCTCCACCAGCACTTGTAAGGCTACCGTTGATGGAGTTATTTCCGACCAGCTCGACGGTGATCTTCGACTTCGTGCCTCCTGCTACGATGCTCCCGCCATTGTAGCCGTCCAGCGTCAGGACGCCGGTGTTCGGATTATAATAGGCGTTGTAGTTGTTCGGGTCTTTGGAGCAGGCAGAAGCTCCGTTTTTGAAATAATAACAACCCGGCTCGCCAAAATACTTGTTGCCGTCGACTAAAACCTCACTGGCAGCCGGGTACTGGCCCGCCGCTGTCGGCATCACGGGCATCCGCATAGATCCTTGCGGCCGGGTGTCGTCCCCGATGTCGTAGTCACTCCCGGACGAACCGCCCTCGTCCTCCGTGGTTTTGTCCTCCTCTTTGGACTCCGGCAGAGCCGGGGGCTCCGATTCGGTCGAGGGCGGGGTCCCCACGGTTTCATCCGAGCCGCTGCTTTCGTCCTCGGGTGCCACGACCTCCACGGCGGGCGGACCGTTTCCTTCGCCGCCGTCCTCCACCGCCAGCGCGGTCATACCCATGCCGGGCAGCAGCGTCACCACCAGCGCAAGGGTCAGAAGCCACGCCGTCAACCGTTTGTGTGTTGATTTTTTCATCAAGGTTCCTCCTTATTTTATGGCAAACTGTCTATCGCGGAGGAAAGCTTTGCCGCATTGCGCTGAATCTCCTGCGCATCCGCCGCAGTCACCTTTCCATCCCTATTCACATCCGCACGGAGTATCCAATAGGATTTGTTCGGCTCCGTATCGTATGCGGAGGAAAGCTTCGCCGCGTTGCGCTGAATTTCCTGCGCGTCCGCCGCGGTCACTTTTCCGTCGCGGTTCACATCGCCCCACAGGTACACCGTCACATCCTTGGCGATGGCGGCACTATCTACGGTGATTTCCTCCGTCCACGGGGCGTGGCCCTTCTTCTCCACCTTCAGGGTATACTCTCCGGCGGGGACGGCGGGGAAGGCGTAGCTTTGGCTGTAGGGCACTGTGCCGGAGGCTCCGGTGAGGGTTTTAGTAGCTACCTCGCTCGTGCCTTGCAGCAGCGTCACGGTAACGGCGTCGCTTGCGCTGCCATAGCTCTTGATGGTCCCGCTCACGGTCACGCCGGCCACCTTGGTATAGGTGTATGTTGCGGAACTGCTCATATACCCATTGAGCAAAGAGAGCGTCTTCAAGGTGGTCGTTTCGGTCACAATGATGGCCTTGCCGTCGTATACTTTATCCGGGGTGTCACCACCGAGCGTGTAAAGGATCGTCGCTCCGGCAGTGTCGCAGGAGAGCATTACGCCGAGCGCCGTGGTGAAGGTCGTGCCATTCTTCCAGTTTGCCGTGGGAGCGACGGGCCTGTTCACGCTGTAATAGAACGCTCCGGATGCATTGCTCCACTTAAAGTCGTTCCCCGCCGTGGATTGGTAGGCTATCGCCCGCACCCACACCCTATCGCCGGCGCCGGTGGTGGTGCCGATTTTTACGGTTTCTCCCGGATCGGCCTCTATTTTCGTAGGACTGTTTTGCGGATCCGTGCCATCGGTGGTGTAGTAAAGCTTCACATTACCGTCCAGCACAGGGTAGTCCAGCTTGAGATCCAACCCCTCACCGACAAGGAAGGAAGCTCCATGCGGGGTGCCGAATGTGACCTCCGGCAAATTGCACCTGCCATAGTAAATAACCGGGTCCGCGACCTTGCCGTTCGCATCTGCACAGAAGATTCTGAAAGTACTGCCTATACCCGCTATCAGCGGGGTGCCGGACAGGATACCGGTATTAGAATCCAGCGTCAAACCTTGCGGGTAAGTTCCGTCTTCCGCTGTGTAGGTGAAGGGCGCTTTTCCTCCGCTGAACATCTTGGAAAAATCTATAGGGGTGATTGCCGTCCCCGCCGTCATATTGCCGATGCTGAAGGCCGGAGCTCCGTTATACTGCGGCGTGCTGTAGACTGTCATCTTTACGGTCTTGCGATCCTCGCCGATGAACTGCGTCATTCCGCTGTCGGTGTACTTGCGGCTGACCAGTGTAAAGCTGTAGGTCCCTGCAGAGAGGTTGTTCTCAATTAGAAATTCTCCCCAAGTGTCATTATCCTGGAAGGACATCCCGGAGGGCATAACTCCCTCGATGTTCGTAACGGTGTAGCCGCTTATATCGCCGGTGTTGAACTGCAAATAATCCCCCCATTGGTTGGTGTACGCATCCGGCAGGATGTTGGACGAATGAGGAACCCAAACTCCCGAGGAGTTTTTTACCTTAAGGGTAATGGTAGGCTTGTCATATACCTGGAAGAAGAAGCTTTCAGTGTCCGAGCCCCCGCTGTTGCTCGCTTTGACATAAAGAGTGACTTGCAATTCGCTTTCTGTCGGTGTGCCGGAGATAACGCCGGTGGTCGGATCCAGGTGCAGCCATGCCGGCCATGGATTGGTATTCTCCCAGTCCTTCGCCCAGGTGATCGGTCCGGTGCCGCTGGCCTGAAGCTGATACGACCACGGCTTGCCCACCACCGCATAGGGGAAGCTGCCCGTGCTTGTCACCGTCGGGCTCACTATATTTTTGGATACTGTAAATTCCACATCGAACGCGGAAGCAAGGCTGCCGCTGCTAACCTGCACGGTCGCCGTATAGGTTCCCTCCGATAGTCCAACCTTGGGCTTAACGGTGAAGGTGGCGCTTTCTCCCGGCGCCAGTGTATCGGAGGATTTGGAGAGCTCGAAGCTGCTCGGATTTGCTCCGGTCAACGCATAAGTGAGCGTCAGGGCAGAATAGCCGGTATTTTTCACCGTGACTTTCTTTGCGGTCAAATCGGTCTCAGCATAGCCCTCTGTCCGTCCGTAGAAGGTATGCTCGGAGGTCTCCGAGATGTTGAAGCTGTTGTTCTCCGCCACCACCAGCGTCAGACTCTTTTCCGCGTACAATTCGCTGTTCGTCGTCAGCTTTAAGGTAACATTATAGGTGCCGGGAGCGGTGGGTGTACCGTAGATCGAGCCGTCCCCGTCTGAAAACTTCAATCCTGTCGGCAGCTCGGTCGCGCTCCAGTCACCGCTTCCCGTGTATGTAGGCTTCCACTGAAAATAGACACCGGCTTTGAGATCCAACTTGGTCTCGGGGGAGGTGATGGCCGGCCGCCGATAGACTTGCATCTTAAAACTTTGTGAAGCAGCACCGGCATCATTTCGGACATGTACCGTAAAATAGTGGAATGCTGTCGGAGTGGAATTGGTCGGCGCTACGGAGAGGACACCTGTACTCTCATTAAATGACAGGCCGTCCGGAAGGTACGATACTCCATACCATGTCAGCGGGTGAGAGCAGGTGGACTCGTTTGCAAGGTACTCATGCATATCATAGCTGTAAGTCTTGCCGATCACCGCATAGGGCAAATCAATGGTCGAGTTGGGCTCTTTGAAAACCGGCGCGATCAGCGCATCGTTGATCACGAGTGTAAATTCTTTCTGTGTCGTGCCGGCCACCGTCCTGAGCTGCAGGGTAAAGGTGTAGTTTCCTGGTGTGGTGGGGGTTCCTCTAATAAGGGAGCCGCCACCGCCTGAGTAATACCCTACCGTCAGGCCATTCGGCAGGCTGCCGGACACAACGGTCCATTCCACCCAACCGCTGTGATAGCCGGTAAATTCCAACCGTTGGGAGTATTCCTGCTCCGCGGTTCCGTTCGGCAGAGAGTCTGTGGTGATGACCGGCTTTTGACTATCAGAATAGAAATCCGTGAAGAGCCAAAAGCTGAGAGAAGCACCGGTCTGCGTATCCTCCGCACGAAGGGTCAGGTAACCATTTCTGGTCGCTGCGATCGTTCCGCTGATCACGCCGGTGTTTTCATCCAGCGTTAGGCCGGTGTCATCGAGTGTGGCGTCGCTGCCGAGTGTGCCGATTGTCACAGTCCAATTCACGTTTTCGGAATCAGCTACGAGCTTGATGTAAACCTGTTGCCCCACATAGAAGCTGCCGGGGTCAATGGCGGTGACGGAGCCGCTGAGGATGGAAGAAGCGACCCAATTGGATTGGGCGCTTTCCGCGTCATGGCCGACATACGCGCCGGTTACCTGCAGTTCACCCGCCGCTGTCGGTGCTGCGAGTGCTCTCATGAGTCCTCGCGGCTGGGTGTCAGCCTCAATGTCGTAGTCACTCCCGGACGAATCGCTCTCGTCCTCCGCAGTTTTGTCCTCCTCTTTGGACTCCGGCAGAGCCGGGGGTGCTGGTTCGGTCGAGGGTGGGGTCCCCACGGTTTCATCCGAGCCGCTGCTTTCGTCCTCGGGCGCCACGACCTCCACGGCGGGCGGACCGTTTCCTTCGCCGCCGTCCTCCACCGCCA
>OLPV01002142.1_pt1 | contig 13387 bp, 11 predicted proteins | sample 1671961 | NCBI WGS metagenome assembly OLPV01 (sample SAMEA3136630, study PRJEB25190) | human gut metagenome | biome: human gut; feature: human-associated habitat; material: faeces | place: Austria | collected 2013
CAAGAATATCCGGATAATCCTTCTTGCACATTTCGTAAATGCCAGCATGGTTACTTTCATATCTTCCAGCTGCTTTTGTAAATTCACTAATTGACAATTTTTTGTATTCTTCGTTTTTCATGCCCTTCCTCCAATCACTGCATTTTTTTGCCTTGAATCCATATTCATCACTATCATGTATTAGTTTTATCTAACCCAATCTTTTAAAAAAACCGTGTGAAAACAAAACTGTAATTTCACACGGTTTCTTTTCTTATGCTTTCAGTATATCATTTTTATCCTGTTTCGCAACTAAATTTTGTCTCACTGATACTATTTATCATTACAGTTTTTGAGCCAGGGTGACAGGGGCAATGGCTCTTTTATTGTCCCTGATGGCTCATTGTAAGTGATAAAAATAGGGCGCACCCTTTCGGATGCGCCCTGCATAACAATATTTATTCAATTGTAATGTGTTTCTTCTCTTCTACAACTGGCTTTGCTTCTTTCTTCGGAACAAACAGTGTCAGCATACCATGCTGGAACTGTGCCTTGATATCCTCTTCGGTGATATCCTTGCCAACATAGAAGCTTCTCTGGCATGATCCTGCATAACGCTCTCTTCTTAAATACTTGCCAGTCTTCTTATCCTGCTCGTCCTCGTCAAGACCTTTCTCAGCACTGACTACCAGATAACCATCCTTTAACTCTGCATGTACTTCATCTTTCTTGAAGCCTGGAAGATCAATTTCTAACTGATAGCCGTCATCATATTCCTGAATATCAGTCTTCATCAGGTTTGCTGCGTTGTGACCATACAGCTTTCTCTCTGTCTTCTTGTCATTAACATATGGAAAATCAAAGAAATCATCAAATACACTATTTGCAAAAATGCTCGGTACTAACATAATCAAAATCTCCTTTCAATGCTCCAAACTGGATTTTATACTTTAACATCTGCAGCGCCAGCTGCAATCTATTTTGACACTCCGGACACTGCCGATGTGGTATTTATTTTAGCAGCTTTCGCTGCAGAACTAAGGTTTTTAAGAGGCTTCCTTGTTGTTCCCCTTCCTTTGTTCTATGTGTACTATATCACTTATTATTAGCACTGTCAAGAGGTGAGTGCTAATTATTTTGTGAAGATTTTGTGAAGAATTGGATTGGAGCCACTGGGGACATACGGTAGCTCATTTACTGCATTCAATAATTATCTTTTCACACCTATCATATCCCAGTTGAGAGCTGTTCAAACATAACGTATAGTTACTGGCTTTTCCCCATTTCTGATCAGTATAGAAACTATAATTTGTTCCTCGTCTTTTATCGGTATCTACCATCATTTTAACAGCCTCCTGCTCATTTACTTTATATAAACGAGTGATACGCTTTATTTTTTCAGGCATATCTCCATGAATAAATACATTCAGCACATCGTCTCTGTCTTTTAAAATATAATCTGCATTTCTTCCAATAATCACACAAGGCTCTTTTTCTGCCAAATCTAATATGACCTTTCTCTGAGCCTCATGTACTAGATCCTCCACAGATTTTCCTGTTATATCACGTCCGGCAAAAGCATATGCAAACAATCCCCTTTTCGGAGATAATTCTGCATTTTCCTGAATGTATTCTGGTGATAAACCAGACTTTTCTGCAATCTGACTTATTATATTCTTATCATAATAAGCAATTCCGAGTTCTTTTGCGACTTCTTCCCCAATAAAACGTCCACCACTTCCAAATTCTCTGCTAATAGTAATGATTCTTTTTACCATTCCAATTCCTCCTTAACTTAAAGCATCAACCTTATTTTTTTTAATTCTTTTCAAAAATACGTACCCCACCAGACACGAGATCACTTCTGTAATCGGAAATGCCCACCAGATCAGTGAAACTCCTATCTGTCCATTTCTGACAAACACAGAAAAAATTCCAGCCAATGGCAAGATGAGAACAAGCTGTCTCAAAAGAGAAATAACAAGTGATTCAACGCCACCGTCCATTGCCTGATAAATTCCCTGATAGGCAACATTAATTCCAGCAAACAAAAAGCTGATAGAAATTACTCTCATTGCACCGATAAAATATACTCTTGACTGCCCTGCATTAAACAGCGCTGCAAACGCTCCTGGAAAAATCTCTGTGATTGCAATTCCAATAATCATTAATACAACAGTATAGATAAGACCATATTTGATTCCATCCTCTATTCTCTTTTTGCTTCGCATTCCATAAGCAAATGCAATGATTGGGGTAATCGCATCTCGAAGACCAAAAGCAAGGAATAAAACAAACTGTTGTACTTTATAGAACAATCCATATGCGGTCTGTGCAGATGAATTAAATTTTAAAATCAAATTCATTACATAAACCATAATGGACATCAATGCCTGAGCAATAATTGCTGGAAGTCCAATTGCATAGATTTCTTTTATAACACCAGTATCTGGTTTCATGTATTTCGCACCATGCTCAAATTCCTTATTCAGTTTCATATGAAAGATGAGAAGCAATACTGCTGATGCTACCTGACCAATTACAGTTGCGTAGGCAGCTCCTCTAACTCCCATTTCTGGACAAGGTCCGAGACCATAAATCATAATGGGATCAAGGATGATATTCACAACGGCGCCAACTACCTGACCTATTGTTGAATAGAGTGACCGACCTGTTGCCTGAAGTAATTTTTCAAATAAAGAAAAGAAGATTATTCCAAAAGAAATCACACAACATATTCTAAGATAACTAGTTCCCATCTCAAGTACTTCTGCGTCTACTGTCTGAGACGAAATATATGTTTTTACCCCAAATATACCAAATAATAAACAAACCACATAAATAATTACACCAAGAAATAAACTGTTTCCTGCTACTCTTGCTGCTTTTTTCCTGTTTCCCTGTCCAAGTGTCCTCGCAAGAAGTGCATTCGTTCCTACACCTGTTCCAATTCCAACCGCAACCATAAGCATCTGAACTGGAAATACAAGTGTCAGAGCATTTAATGCTACTTCACTGCCAACTTTCATGTTTCCTACAAAAGCACTGTCTACAATATTGTAGACTGCCTGTAATGCCATGGATAAAATCATTGGAATTCCCATCTGAATCATCAGCTTATTCACCGGCATATCCTTCATTTTGTTGCTTTCCGCCATTTTGTTTTACTCCTCTCTTTTCTGGCACAAAAAAAGTGCACACCCTGTCATATAAGCTGGACTTACGCTGACAGGCTACACACTCTTTCATAACAATATTTGTTTTTTAGCAAAATAAAAACGAGCAGCATGTAAACTGGATTTACGCTTACTCGCTACTCGTTTGCCGTAATTATATTTCCTGCTTTTCAAAAAGTCAAGCGAAATTTTTCTTGCATTTAGAGCAGGCACTGTAACTTATTACTATTTTCATAGTACATTGAACAATTTTGTTATCTTGTTTTTTTTCCTCAGAAATGATATGATACTCGAATATAGAGGAATACAATATTCTAATAAGAGAAAGGACAATTGATATGAAAATCAAACCAGATCAAAATGCAGTTACTATGATTCAGGAACTGTCTGATGCAAAGGCACCGTCCGGATTTGAGGATGAAGCTGTTGCTGTCGCAAAAAAATATGGTGCAGAATTTGCCGATGTTGAGGAGGATTGCCTGCGCAATCTCTATCTGCGTTCCAAGAATAATACAGGTAATAAGCCTGTTTTTATGCTTGATGCCCACAGTGATGAAGTTGGACTGATGGTTCATTCAATTAAGCCGAATGGAACACTTCGTTTTGTCTCCCTCGGTGGCTGGAGCGATAATTCTCTCCCGGCATCAAAGGTTCTTGTACGCAACAAATATGGCAAATTTATTCCTGGTGTAATTGCAGCTAAACCACCTCATTTCATGACACCTGCTGAGCGTCAGAATGCGGGTTCCACATCGATTCAGTCTCTTGTAATTGATATCGGTGCAACAAGCAAGGAAGATGCTGTTGAAAACTTTGGTATCCGCATTGGTGAGCCTATTATTTCTGACGTACATTTCTCCTATGACGAGGAACATGATGTCATGATCGGAAAGGGCTTTGACTGTAGAATTGGCTGTGCTGCCCTTCTCGAGACTATGCGCCGTCTCTCAGATGAGAACTTAAATGTTGATCTGGTAGGTGTGTTATCTACACAAGAGGAGCTTGGCGAGCGTGGTGTTAAGGTTGCAGTCGGAAAGGTTGCTCCTCAGATTGCGCTTTGTTTCGAGGGCTGCCCTGCTGATGATACCTTTACTGAGCCGTATGCCATTCAGACAGCTCTGAAAAAGGGTCCAATGCTTCGCTTTATGGACAAATCAATTGTATGCTCCCCAAGATATCAGCGCTACGTATTAGATCTTGCTGAAGAAAAGGGACTTGCTGTACAGTCTTCTGTCCGTGAAGGCGGCGGAAACAATGGTGCAATCATTAACACTTCTCTTGATGGCATCCCGGTAATCGTTGTTGGTGTTCCTGTTCGTTACATCCATTCTCATTACGGAATCACTTCCTACTATGATTTCGAAGCTACAGTACAGTTAGCAACTGAAGTTGTTCGCTCTATGACAGAAGAAATCATCCGTTCCTTCTGATCAAATTTTTAACTTGCATAAAGCTATGGGGCCGGCTCTTAAACCGACCCCACTAGCTTATTTTTTTTGCTTCATACTCCAAAATACAACATTCATTAAAATTACAATAATTACAACTACAGCCATGGATACCCAAAATCCAATATTTAATCCAAGCCACTCAAATGTTCCAAAAAGAGACATCCAAATTTTATTCCAATTCATACTGCACCTCCTTACAGAAGCTCTCAATAGTGACGAACATAAGCTTTTTTCAAGCTTGTTGCCAGCTTGTAACGAATAATAAAAAAACGACAAGCTGCACGTTATTCCATGCAATTTGTCGTTTTTATTTTAAAATTTTGGTTTCCACTTTCCTCGCGCAAAGTATACAGCAAAGAGTACAAATAATAAAACATTATGTGCTATCATACATGCCCATGCAGCAATAAGTCCCATGCCAAGAAGCTGCGTACATATGAAAGTTCCTATAATACGAACACCCCACATGCCAATTACACTAAAGATAAATGGTGCAACTGTTTTTCCAACTCCCTGCATCATACCTTCAAGTACGATCGGGATACCATAAAAAGGTTCTGATATTGCGACCATGCGAAGTACTGTAGAACCTAGCCTAATTACCTCTGCGTCACATGAGAACAATGTCATAAGCTGTGGTGCAAATGCAAACAGGAGGGCACCGCACACAGTCATCAGTCCAGTTTCAAGCGGAATAATGGCACGCTCTAAATCGCGAAGCTTTTTCCCATCTTTTGCACCAAGCGCATTACCAGCTAGTGTAGCCGCGGCTGTCTGCATACCCCATCCTGGAATATAAAATCCGGACTCTACTGTATTTGCGATTGTGTGTGCTGCCGCAGATGTCTCGCCAAGCGAGTTGATCATGGAAGCAAATACAACGTAGCCAAGCGATGTTGCAAAACGCTGGCACATATTTGGAAATGCTACTCTAACACACGGAATAAGAATTGTCTTATCTGGCTTAAAGCTCTGTCCCTTCGGTGAAATATCAGCATGTTTCCACAATTTTACAGTAATGGCAATTCCTCCATATGTATACGCAATCGCACTTGCAAGAGCTGCACCTTCAATTCCAAAACCTGCACCTGGCAGCGTAATAGAAATACCTGCAATCACTGCCACTCGTGTCGGGTAAATGAACAGGAAATTGAGCACAGTATTAATAATATTCATCACAACACCAACTCTCATCGGCGTTTTTGTATCTCCTACTGATCTCAATACCGTACCAAAAATAATATTCGCTGTTCTAAACAGCATCGGTGCATACAATATAAGAAAATAACGAGCTGCCATATCGCGGATACCTTCATCTACCTGCATCCAAACTGGCACCTGCTTGTTAATTGCTGCAATCACGATAGTAAAACTGATTCCTACCACAAGCACTACTAAAACAGCCTGTCCTGACGCCCTTTTTGCGCGTTCTCGATTTCCAGCACCAAATGACTGCGATATAAACGCAAGCAATCCTACACCAATCGCTGATACTGTACTTCCTATCAGCCAGTTTACAGTGCTGGTTGATCCGACTGCCGCAGTTGCCTGTGTGCCAAGTGAACCAACCATTGCAGTATCAATATACTGCACTGCTGTCTGCAGAAACTGCTCCAGCATAGTTGGCCATGCCAAAGCGAAGATCACTGGCAGCATTTTGTTCTTTCGAATGTTCCACTTCTCCATCTTTTTTCTCCCTGTATTTCATTTTCGCTCAATTGCCAAAGCGCATGTTTTTTTATTATAGCATACTTTCAAAATAAAACAAGCATAGCACTAAAAGAATGGTTTCGTGGACGGACCAGTTGTCAGCGATTTACGAACATATCAAGTTCACTTCTGCTTGAAATATGAAGCTTCGAAAAAATATTTTCCAAATATGACTTTACTGTATTTAAGGAGATTCCAAGACTTTTTGCAATCTCCTTATTTGAACGCCCTTTTGAGGCAAGCATGGCGATGGAAAACTCATATGGTGTAAGTGCATCTGTAACCTGAAGAGTGGATACTGGATTGTGGATTTTCATCCATCCTCTGCTGAATGTATATACAGATTCGATGATCTCATTATATTCATCTGGATACTGTTCACGCAGCGACCGCTCGATCTGCCCTTGAAGTAAGCCATGATGCTCAATAAATGGATGTATGTAATGCTCAGGAAGTGCAATGTTCCACGCCCTCATAAACGCTGCATCTGCATGTTCATCATCTTTTAAATTCATACAAATCATGCAAAGGACAAGATTTAAGTAAATACTTGCAATTGGAAAATTATTTCCTGCCATCATAAGTGCGGCCTCTGCCATGCCCATTGCGCGCTGATATTCACGTCTAAGATAAAGCTCATGCGCTGCGGCATAGATCACATAATATTGGATTCCAGCCTGACACAAACTAATTTTATCACGCAGCACACTTAAATCTGCTGATTCTGAATGGAAAAAGACACTTACAAAACCTTCTGTGACAAGCGTATAGAGCTTCGCAGAAGGATCTGATGTCTTTTTATTTTCTAAGGCAATGGCATTAAAATCTGCTAAAACTGCTGCTGGATCTCCTTCCTGAACAGTTGCCATGGCATGCACCAAACGCGCCGCCAAACGTATCTGTACACTTTCGCTATTGAAGCATTGCTCACTCACTGTGCAGCATTCTTTCTCTTCGTTGCGAAAATAATGCCAAAGCGCCCTTGTTATCTGTCGCTCTTCCTCATCTGCAAGTGAATGCTCAAACTCATGAAAGCTTCCCGGACATGGACTTGCAATCAATGGCATATAGCATTTATTTACATTCCGCTTCCTTTTTGTGCTTTTCTTCGTATCAGCTTTTTTTCTGATATCTAAAGGACTCTTTGCTGTGTATGGAATAAGCCATTCACTTTTTTTGCGGACAGCTCCCTCAATTCGTCCTGTATTCAAATAATAATTGACCATTCTAATGGACATTCCCCATTTTTCAGAGGTTTCTCTCACTGTCAAATATTCCATGCTTTGTTCCTTCTTTTGTTATCAATTCCATTAATGTTGCTATTGACAGTTTACCATAGCAAACTGTTCTTTACAAGGAAAAAAGCTGACATTGTGAACTACTCCCCACCTTCGCGCTGCACGCGCTTAGAGGAGGGAGCTTCGATCCGAAGATCTCTTGTTTCTCGCTTACGAGGAGTCAAATTTACAGGACGATTTCTGACCGTCCAAACCTTACAAACAATTCTGTGCAGCGAGCTAACCCCGGCGTCCCAACCGGTTTTGTGCAAAGTGATTCTATATAGTCAATATATATTATCAGAATGCTGCGTTTAGCAGCATTCTTTTTGCCTCTTTTACTATATTCTGAGCTGCCTGCTGATCACGATCCATCGTGTGACCACACTTCGGGCAGAGATAGATTCGATCCGACAGTCTCAGCTCCTTATGGATATGACCGCAGTGGCTGCAGGTCTTGCTGGAAGGAAACCAGCGGTCAACCTTTACAAGCTGCTTCCCTTTCCGCTTTGCTTTATATGACAGCATATCCGTAAACATTCCCCAACCATTATCGGAAGCGGATTTACCAAATCTGAGTGATCTTTTGATTGCAGACATATCCAGATCCTCTATTGCAATCAGATCATACCGATCCGTCAGGGCACATGACAGCTTATGCAATACATCGTTACGCAGATGCTTGGCTTTCGCATGCTGCTTTGCGAGTTTGATTCGCTGCTTTTCATAGTTTTTTGAACCTTTCTCTTTTCGGGAAAGCTTTCTTTGTTCCCGTTTGATTTTGGACTCCATTGTTCGATACGGCTTCGGGAAATCCGGTGTATTGCCGTTACTGTCTACATACAGCTTTGGCAGCGACATATCCAATCCGATTGCATTGTCTGTATCGAGGTCTCTTGTGAGTTCCTGCTTTGGATACTCCATCAAAATGGAATAGTATCGCTTTCCATCCGACTCCATTGTTACGGTAACGGATTTTAGTTTTCCGTCCGGCCGGATGGAGCGATGCAGCCGAAGCTGAACTGGATCTTTATGCTTTGGCAACTTCAAAAGGCCTGAAACTGGATCAAGCGAAATGTTACAGCAGATGCTGCCATCCTTTTTCTTTAAATAGACTGCATTTGTTGTATAAGACTTTTTTCCGAATTTTCTGGATTTGAAGTTCGGATAGCGGGCAGTCTTTTTGAAAAAGCGGCTGAATGCAGAATCCAGATTTAACTGTACATTTGCCAGTGCAAGAGAATCCACTTCATTTAGCCAGATCTTTGTAATCAGCAGGCGTATTCGCCGGTACTTCTCCAATCTCGGAATAAAGTGTGTTGTGATCCCCCAGCATTCGATTCCAGAGATAGCGGCAGCATCCAAATGTCTTATCTTCCTGAGCCGCATCCTGTTTTGACGGTATTCCATAGAACCGGTATGCCATTTGTTCACATTTCCCATTACTCGTTTTCTTCCTCATGCGGCTCCTTTCCGGCGTTTCGGCCTTTTTTCTCCTTCATTCCCTGGCTTTCTATATACTTACGAATTACTTCAATCGGTGCGCCTCCGGTTGTCAGCAGACAAAAGCTCTGACTCCAGAAGTTTTCCTTCCACAGCTTCTCCCGTATTTGCGGATATTCCTTTTTCAGCAATCGGCTGCTTGCGCTCTTATAAGCATTTATGAAGCGGCTAATCTGTGTGTTGGGATGTGCACGAAACAGGATATGAACGTGATCCACATCATGGTTCCACTCAACCAATGTAATGTGGTAATTCTCACCAATGTACACAAAGATCTCTTTTGCCCGTGCAGAAATCGCATCGTCAAAGACCTTTTTGCGGTATTTTGTTACTAATACAAGATGATAATTCAGCAAAAACACTGAATGCATATTTCTGTCTAATTCCATTGTAATCACCTGCTTTTATATACTATCGACTGACTTTATTTTACCATAAAATAAGCAGAATGTCAATAAAAGAAGGCAATTCATCCCACCACTTTAGAAGTGGGGGACTTCTTGCCTGACAATGTTAAACCAACTATTGATTATCGTGGTGTTACATGGTATAATTTTTATAGATAATATATTATCTATTTTAGGTCTTTTTATGGCTTTTTAGATAATATATTATCTATCACAAGATTGGAGGTGATACCATGAGTTCACTGCAATGGGAGACTGTTGAAGAGCTTGATCAGAAGTTAGCATATCGTGTAAAGGTCATCCGAAAGCGCCGTTCCATCTCGCAACAAAAGCTTGCCCTCATGTCGAATGTCAGCTATGGCTCTATCAAACGCTTTGAATCTACTGGTCAAATTTCTCTTTATTCGCTTACAAAAATTGCCATGGCTCTTCATATTGAAGATGATCTTAGAAACTTATTTACTCAAGTTCCTTATCGCAATTTGCAGGAGGTTATCAATGAACAAAAACAACGTGATTCAGGTGTTTTATGATGGAAACCTGGAAAGCGACCTCTTTGCCTAACCCTTTAATTCCTCTACTTTGCATCTATGTTGTTTTGTTCCCTTATCGTAGCCAATTCCAACAGCCAAAATTCGCCCTGTGTGATGAATTTTGGCTGCCAATTTTCCCTTTAGGCGAAGTGCATACTCTTTTTCTTTAATCTGTGCAATTGCTTCCTCTGGCGTATGATCAACCTTCAGCTCCAAAATAATGGCATCGTCTGATTCTCGAATCGGATAAAAGATAAAATCTACATAGCCTTTTCCTGCTTTATCCTCTCTTTCCACACGATATTGATCTCGTGCTGATAAATAAACCAGATTCACAATCGCTGATAATTCAATTTCGTGATTATAAGATAGCAATGGTGTTTCCGTATTATGTGCATACTCCAAAATTTGTTCCATTACATGCGTATCCCCATGCAGTGTTGCCTCTAACATACGCTTTGATTCTCTTGCCAAGCGATACACATAGCCAAGTGATGGCTCTTTTTGCAGCATTTCATCAAAACGCTCCATCAACTCTCTGTTAGGGATTCGTACTTTTCCTTCTTCGCTGCTCAAAAATCCATACACAACCATCGCAGAAAAAATTTCTTCTCTTGTTGTCAATTCCATTGATGTTGCCGCATATTCCTGCACTTTCGCCTCTACAGATTCTCCTGACACCATTAACGCCAAATCATTTCTCACACCTGCAACATTTTTTTCTATATAATAATAAATCTCATCATATGGACCTGAACTCGTCCAATAGTTTCCCAAATTATTATTTGTGAGCGCCATCACAACGGATCTTGGGTTATATATGCGTTCTCCGCCTTTTGCGTGATACCCGTCATACCATTCTTTAAGCCCGCTTCTTGAAAGCAAAGGCTTTCCTGTATTTTTCAAAAAGCGCGCATAAAGCATGTCAACTTCTGTCTCTGTAAATCCAAATGCGTCACTGAATTTTTCCTCACTGACCATTGTATACTCTGCAAACATATTCAATTCTGAACCACTTGAATACTTTGCAATAGGCAAGATTCCTGTCATATAAGAAAGTAATACATATGCCTTATCTTTAAGTAAACTGCTCAAGAAACTGATATATTTTTTCTTGTCTTCATCTGTGATAAAGTCCTTATGGAAAATACAGTCCCACTCATCAAATACAAAAATAAAGCGCTGACATCCATATCTTTCATAAACAAGGTCGAGACTATCCCAAACTGCATCCTCCTCTTGAATGCCAGCCTTTGGATATGCCTCCATTAAATCCTGTATCAATATTCGCTCAATTCGCTCAATATATCGATCATACGAATTGCAATTTCTTGGCATACGACTAAAATCAATCCGAATCACATCATGCGTATTTAAATGCTTTTTATAGTCTGTACTCTCAGCTATTTTTAGCTTAGAAAAAATCTCTGTTGAATCTACTCCACGGCTAAAAAACGCACTAACCATGTTTGCCATCACAGTTTTTCCAAAGCGTCTTGGTCTTGTGATACAAATATGCGAATTTCCTGTTTCTGCTGGCAAAAATAATTCTTCCAGCATCAAACTTTTATCTACAAAATATGGCTTTTTGACTTCGCTTTCGTACAAAGAATACGGAGCTGCACTATTCAAAAAAATTCCCATTTTCCGCCTCCTCTGTCTTTTTTTATTTTATTATCAGTGTACCATGGCAAGCTGTTATTTACAAGAAAAACCGGGGATATTTCCCCGGTTTTCTGTTGCAAAGTTACTGTTCATGGAATACCTATTCCAAAAACTGTAATTACCAAAGTTGCATTACTGCTTTTAAAAGCATCTGAATCATCAGCCAAAATGATATTCTAAAGTTCTTTGCCGCAAAATCAGTTACATTTAAAAATACACTCGTCACAGTTCCTATGAAATCTTTTTCGTTGCCATTATTAGCTGGCTCAATTTGCTTTGTCTGGTCAGCTTGATTAGTTTGACTTGGCAGCTTTGCAAGTTCCTCCGTATAAGAGTGTCCACACTTCGTACAGGTATATATTCTGATTCCTGTGTAAGTTGTGGTCGCTTCTCTTGCTATTTTGCTTTCATAACTATGATCACTAATTTTCGTGCTGCAGGCATCGCAGAGATGATCGTTGTTGCTGTCTTCATGACCTAATGCTAGCAGTTCCTTGTAGGTAGTGTAATTACAGCCTTCGCGTTTACAGATATCATAAGCTTCCCAACCAATTTCTGTGCAGGTTGCTGCCTTCGCTTCATGATGTTCTAAGTCATGCTTCAACGCTGGCAATTCCACGTAAGTAGTGTAACCGCAGCCTTCGCGCTTACAGATATCATAAGCTTCCCAGCCGATTTCTGTGCAGGTTGCGGCTTTCGCTTCATGATGCTCTAAGTCATGCTTCAATGCCGGCAATTCCACGTAGGTGCTGTAGTTGCAACCTTCTCGCTTGCAGGTATCGTAGGCTTCCCAGCCTATCTCTGTGCAGGTTGCGGCTTTCGCTTCATGATGTTCTAAATCATGATTCAACGCTGGCAATTCCACGTAAGTAGTGTAACCGCAACCCTCGCGTTTGCAAGTATCATAGGCTTCCCAACCTATTTCTGTACAGGTTGCGGCTTTCGCTTCGTGATGTTCTAAATCATGATTCAATTTTGGCAGTTCCACATAGGTGCTGTAGGTACAGCCTTCTCGCTTGCAGGTATCGTAGGCTTCCCAGCCTATCTCTGTGCAGGTTGCGGCTTTTGCTTCGTGATGCTCTAAATCATGATTCAATGCTGCTACTTCCTTGTAGGTAGTGTAACCACAGCCTTCGCGTTTACATGTATCATAAGCTTCCCAACCTATCTCTGTGCAGGTTGCGGCTTTTGCTTCATGATGCTCTAAATCATGATTCAATGCTGCAATCTCCTTGTAAGTGCTGTAGTTGCAACCTTCTCGCTTACATGTATCATAAGCTTCCCAACCAATTTCTGTGCAAGTTGCGGCTTGTGCTTCATGATGCTCTAAGTCATGATTCAACGCTGGCAATTCTTTGTAGGTAGTGTAATCGCAACCTTCTCGCTTACATGTATCATAAGCATTCCAACCTATTTCTGTACAGGTCGGTGCTTTCGCTTCATGATGTTCTAAATCATGATTCAATTTTGATAGTTCCACATAGGTGCTGTAACCACAGCCTTCGCGTTTACAGATATCGTAGGCTTCCCAGCCTATTTCTGTGCAGGTTGCGGCTTTTGCTTCGTGATGCTCTAAGTCATGCTTCAATACTGGCAGTTCCTTGTAGGTAGTGTAACCACAGCCGTCGCGTTTACATGTATCATAAGCATTCCAACCTATTTCTGTACAGGTCGGTGCTTTCGCTT
>OLPV01002154.1_pt1 | contig 13350 bp, 10 predicted proteins | sample 1671961 | NCBI WGS metagenome assembly OLPV01 (sample SAMEA3136630, study PRJEB25190) | human gut metagenome | biome: human gut; feature: human-associated habitat; material: faeces | place: Austria | collected 2013
CGGCGTCCGGCGTCACGGGCGGGGCTGCGGCGTCCGCCGCGGGAGAAGCCAGCTTCGTGAACGTGTAGACCGTGCTCGTCCCCTCAATGCGCACGGTGTAGCTCTGTGCGGCCGATTCACTATTGAGCGCGGGATAGCTCGCGTTGAGGCGGTCGCGGAAGAAGCTTCCGGTGGTGTCAAAGCCGTTGACCGGCGTCCACTTGACGGCGTAGTCCGACAGGGTGCTGGTCGCGCGGTACTCCCATTGCTGGCTGCCGACCTCGTCATAATTGCTCAGCAGGGTCTGGCTGAGCAGGTCGTTGACGTCTGCTCCGGCGGGGATGTAGGCCGCGCCGTCGTGGCCGGCCGGCACCGCACTCGCGGCGGAGACCGGCAGCTGGAATGCGGCGAGTTGGCCGAACAGCAGCACGGCCAGCAGCAGGGCAAGGATTCTGGTTGCGTGTTTGCGGGATATCATTGCAAATGAACCTCCTATTCCGGTATTTCTGTGGGGTCGTGCCCGGGGTGGGAGCCCGGACACAGCTGCATTATACGGTGCATTTCCGGCATTTTCAAGGCCTTTGGCAAAAATGTATCAAAAAGCTTAACATGTGTAAAAAATTCATGTGCATTTCTTGAATTGTGCGCCCAATGAAATGAAAAAACACCCGCCCGCTCTTGCGGACGAGTGTTCGGTGCGACGTTTTTTATTTTCCCAGTGCGGCGCGCATTTTGCCGCAGATGTCCTCCGTGAGCGCGCTGGTCGTGGTGGCCTTGACGGTCTCGGCGGGGATGACCTCGCGGATGCGCACATACACGTGCGAGCGCCGCCAGGGGACGTTGTGCGCGATGCGCTCCGTGCCCTCGACCGTGCCGACCACGATAGGGACGCCGGCCTTCTGCGCGATCTTGAGCGAGCCCGCGTGCCACGGCAGCAGCTCGCCGCTTTTGCTGCGCGTGCCCTCGGGGTAGATGGCGAACGAGCACACGTGCGCGCGGATAAGATTGGCGGCGGCGTTGATGGTGGTCAGGGCGTTGCGCGCGTTTTCGCGGTCGATCGGCAGAAAGCAGCACCGGCGCACGAACGGGCCGATGACGAACTTGCGCATGTTCGACGGCTTGGACACGAACGCCAGCGGCCAGCGCCGCAGCACCCACCACTGCACCATGGGGTCAAAGTTTGAGCGGTGGTTGCTCACGAAGAGAAACTCCGAATCCGTCGGGACCTTTTCGAGCCCCTCGACGTGGATCTTGATGCGGCAGAGCGCGAGGATCCAGCCGTCGAGCGCCAGCGTCAGCGCAAGGTAAAACGGGCTGATGCGGTCATACATCCTGTTCGGCCCGGCAAAGAGCGAGCACATGAACATCAGCACCACGTACACAAGGTTTGCCGCCACGAAGCAGCCGAGCAGCACGGGCAGCAGCCACCAGTAGCTGAGCGCGGGAGACAAAAAATAAATCACCGCAGTGCTGAGCACGGCGGGAACAAGCATCAGATAATAGAGCATGGCCGGACACCTTTCCACACGGGATGTGACGAAATCCTGTCAATAGTCATTGACGGCTGGGTATCACATCCATTATAATTACTGTACGGGACCGTGTCAATGAACGGGGTGTAAACTTGCGCGGATCTCGAAATTTTTCGATCAGAGATAGGAAGGATAATGAGATGATCGTATTGAAATGGTTATTCCCGGTGTTTTTGGCGGCGCTCGCCGTCGTGCACCTCATCAGCTGCTGGCGCGGCGATGACGATCTGCGCAAGCCGACGAAGATCGCGCTGATGCCGGTCGTCGCGCTGACGTACCTCGCCTTTGCCAACACGCCGTCGCTTTGGGTGGTCGCCGGCCTGCTGTTCGGCTGCCTGGGCGATCTGTTTCTGCTGCGGCCGCTGCAGAAGCATTTCTTCGCCCTCGGCACGGCGTCGTTCTTCCTCGGCCACGTGTGCTACCTTGTGCACATCTACACGACCTATGCCGTGCATGTGCGCTGGTTCTGGATCGTGCTCGTGTGCGCGGCCTATGCCGCGGGCATCGTGGTCGTCTATAAGGGCAGCCGCAGGAGCATCCCGCGCGCCCTGCGTCCGCTGGCGCTGGCGTACATGGTCATGCTCAGCACGCTGAGCATCAGCGTGTTCCTGCCGCTGGTGACGGTGTTCACGTGGGGCAAGCTCGCGTCGTTTCTCGGCGCGTCGTTCTTCCTCGCGTCCGACGGCGTGCTGTGCGACATGCTCTTCACCAAGAAGGCCGAGCCGACCAAGCAGAACTTCGCCGTCATGGGCACGTACATCCTTGCGCAGGTGCTGCTGACCATGGGCTTTGCATTCTGAGCCGGCGCAAATCATCGAAAAAACGGGGCGCTCCGGTCGTGAGTGTCCCGTTTTTTGTACAGTCGTGGAAAATAATTTAAAAAACTGTTAGAACCGCTTTACATTTGTCGGAAAAAGCAATACAATCTGTAACATTACCAATGGTCTCAAGGGGGAAGAGAGCATTATGAAAGCAAATGAAAGGGACAGCAGGACAGAGCAGGAGCGGTTCATCGACCGCATGCTCAAGGAGATCCTCGGCGGGCAGCGCAATCCGGGCGACCGGCTGCCCACGGAGAGCGAACTGGCTGCGCAGTACGACCTGCGCAAGACGAACGTACACCTTGCCCTGAAAGAGCTGGAGCGGCTCGGCTTTCTGGAGATCGTGCCGCGCCACGCGACGTATGTCGCACCCTATTGGGAGCGGGCAAATCTGGAGACGCTGGCGGTCATCATGACGCACGGCGGCACGCCGCATCCGGAGCTGGTGGACGCGTTTCTGGAGCTGCGCGAAATGGTCGCGCTCGGCTGGTTCTGCTGGGTAGGGCGCCGCCCGGACGCGGCGCAGATGCAAAAGCTGTACGGTCTGCTCGCGCAGATGGACGCCATCGCCTACGTGCCCGACGGCGACAAGGCGGCGTTTCTGGAACTGCTCAATGCGTTTCTGGTGTGCATGTTCCGCGAGTCGGACAACATGATCTTTCGCGTCATGCTGCGCTCGACGCGCGAGCTTGCACACGTGGCGTACTACATGGTGGCCTACACGCTCGATATGCAGGAGCTGTGCAGGGTCTACCGCGCGGTGCTTGACGGACTGACGGACGGATGCGTGCCCGAGGCGATCGCCTGCTGGAGCGCGTGGAGCGACCGGGTCACGCTGCGCTACCGCGAGGTGCTCGAGCAGCTGCAGAGCGTGGAGCAATATGTGGAGATGGTGCTCGGCTATCTGCGGCTCGAGAGCCCGTCGTCGGACTATGTCATCCGCAACTACGCACTCGACGATATCGTCCGGCAGGCGGTGCGCAAGTTCGCGTCCCAGTTCATCCGGCGCAAACTGCGGCTGGACTACGCGCCGCTGAACGTCAGCGTCATCACGGATGAGAAGTGGCTGCTGTTCGTCATCGAGCAGGTGCTCTCCAACGCCCTCAAGTATACGCGCAGCGGCTCGGTCTCCATCACGCTCGAAGCGCCGAAGACGCTGTGTATCCGCGACACGGGCATCGGCATCGCGCCCGAGGATCTGCCGCGCGTGTTTGAAAAGGGCTACACCGGCAGCAACGGCCGCACGGATAAGCGCGCGACCGGCATCGGGCTGTACCTCTGCCGGCGCATCCTTGCAAAGCTCGGTCACTCGATCACCATCGTCTCGACGCCCGGCGTGGGCACGACGGTGCGCATCGGGCTCGAGCAGGACGCGCTCGAGGTCGAGTGAGCCTTACAGAATCGTAAGTTTCCGCCGGGAAAATGTAAGCCGGAAGTATGGCAGCCATTTTCCCGGCGGTTTATACTGAGCCTGTCATTACACAGGAGGTAACGGTTATGTCGTTTTTGGAAGTTCGTCACGTTCAGAAAATTTACACCACACGCTTCGGCGGCACGAAGGTGCAGGCGCTCAGCGATGTGAATTTCACGGTCGAGAAGGGCGAGTACGTCGCAATCATGGGCGAGAGCGGCAGCGGTAAGACCACGCTGCTCAACATTCTTGCCGCGCTCGATAAGCCCACCGGCGGCGAGGTCGTGCTCGACGGTCGGGCGCTGGGCACGATCCCGGAGCGGGAGATCGCGGCGTTCCGCCGCTCGCAGCTCGGCTTCGTGTTTCAGGAGTTCAACCTCCTCGACACGTTCTCCGTGCAGGACAACATCTTCCTGCCGCTCGTGCTCGCCGGCAAGGCGTATCCGGAGATGGCCGCGCGCCTCGCGCCCATCGCCCGGCAGCTCGGCATCGCGGAGCTGCTGCAGAAGTTCCCGTATGAGCTCTCCGGCGGACAGAAGCAGCGTGTAGCCGTCGCCCGTGCGCTCATCACGCAGCCGAAGCTCGTGCTGGCCGACGAGCCGACCGGTGCGCTCGATTCTCGTGCGACGGATGAGCTGCTGCGCCTGTTTGAGGAGATCAACCGCGGCGGTCAGACCATCCTCATGGTCACGCACTCGGTCAAGGCGGCCAGCCACGCCTCGCGCGTGCTGTTCATCAAGGACGGCGAGGTGTTCCACGAGATCTATCGCGGCGAGAGCTCGGATGAGCAGCTCTATCAGAAGATCTCTGACACGCTCACGATGCTGGCAACGGGCGGTGAGCGCCATGCGTAATCTCTATCCGCGTCTGGCGGCGACGAATCTGAAGAAAAACCGCCGGTTCTACCTGCCGTATCTGCTGGCCTGCATCGTGATCGTGGCGCTGTTTTGCATCATCCTCACGCTCGCAAGCGATCCCTATCTCGGTCAGATGCAGCACGGCGGCAGCGTCAGTCAGGTGCTCGGTTTCGGCGTGTTCATCATGGCGCTGTTTTCCGCCATCATCCTCTTTTATACGAACAGTACCTTCACCAAACACCGAATGACAAATCCTATCCCCCACAGCGAAATCAGGAGAAGCAGACATTTCTGCAATCCACTTATCAGTAAAGCCATAAGCACTTTTGGCTTGCTGCATTTGAACTTCAGTTGGCGGGTTTGAAAACTCCAACGTTGACGAATCAATTTCCAATAAGAAACGCGAAGGATATCGCGGCATATTTTCATGACCCGTTCCTTCGGCTTCCGTTAGGTACAAGCCATCCTTAGCACGAGTAAAAGCCACAAATGCAAGCCGCCGTTCTTCCTCCATACCTTCAAAGGTGGTTGTTTTTCGTGAAGGCAAAATCCCTTCGGAAAGAGAACATAAAAACACGTGCGGAAATTCTAAACCCTTTGCAGAATGGATAGTCATTAACCGCACTTTGTCTTGTGCGTCATCATGCGCATCAAGGTTGGAAAGCAGTGCAACCTGTGACAAGTAATTTTCAAGCGTTACTTCTTCGCCGCAGGTTGTTTCAAATTCGTATATTGATTGCTTAAGTTCCGCTAAATTATCGAGCCGTTCTTGACTCCCCTCGGTACGCAGCATACGCTCATAACCGCTTTCGTTAAGCAAGGCAGAAAGAATCTCAGAGACAGGCCGCCCTTCATAGTCATGACGAAATTGTTCAACTAACGAAATAAACTCTTTTGCCTTCGTGCCTTTAAAGACATCATTTTCAATTGTTAGTTGCAGCGCTTCGTATAAGGAGCAATCACGCTGTTGTGCTTCTTCGCGCAAAAAAGCCATACGACGTTTACCCATATTTCGTTTGGGTACGTTAACGACACGAGCAAATGACAGATCATCCTGATATGCAATTAAACGCAAATAAGAAAGCGCATCTTTTACTTCTTTTCTACTAAAGAAGGGCACGCCACTATAAATGGTGTGAGGAATATGCGCTTTTAGGAAAGCCTCTTCGATAGAGCGCGAAGCATAATGCGCGCGATACAATACCGCTATAGCGCGATAAGGAACACCGGCATTGTGAAGCGATTGAACTCCCTGCACTATCCACTGCGCCTCTTCCAAAGAGGACTTTGCGTGGCGCCATACCGTAGGACCATGGTCTTTTCGAACTGGCACCAAGTCCTTAGGAATACGTTCTTTATTTTTTGCGATAAGAGAATTCGCAACATTCAAAACTTGCGGCACGCTACGATAGTTTTCAACCATCATAATGGTATGGGTATCTTGAAAGCGCTGATCAAAATCAAGCAAGAAACGAACATTCGCACCACGCCAGGTATAAATAGTCTGATCAGGATCCCCCACCACAAATAAATTTTTGTGATAAGCAGCTAGAACTTCCATTAACTGATATTGGATGGCATCAATATCCTGAAATTCATCCACCATGATATATTCCAGGCGCTGTTGCCATTTAAGGCGAATTTCAGGGTTGCGGGCAAATATATACAGTACGAATACCAGCAAATCGTTATAGTCTACCCCGAAGCATTTTTTCTCTTGATACAGATAGCCATAAAAAATAATGTCATGCGGTTTCGTTGCAGCCCAGTACTTCTTATGCAAATCCTCCAAAGAAAGAGAAAGCATGTCACGATAATATTCTGGACGTTCAACAAGCTTTTGCATTTCAATCATGTCTCGCGCTTGAGAAAACGTCATGTTACGTAAGGTTAAACCGCGCTCCTCATAAATGATTTGGAGCATGGCATCAATATCACCATTATCAAGTACAAGAAAACTTTTAGGATATTGAATTTCATGCCCATCTTCACGTAAAACAGAAACACAAAACCCATGAAAGGTATTAATGTAGCCAGTGTCATTTCCACCCGTTAGCTGCTTAATGCGATTGCGCATTTCATTAGCTGCTTTATTGGTAAACGTAACGCACAAAATATTGCCAGGCAAAATGCCTAAATCATTAACTAAATAAGCGAACCGCTGCGTTAATGTGCGTGTTTTTCCTGTGCCAGCGCCAGCAATAACACGCACATACCCTTCAGTATGTGTTACCGCTTCAAGCTGTGCCGCGTTTAGCTGCGAGCCATTTACAGCATTCAACCCAGAAGATGGCACAATGCCGCCCCTGGCCATAAGATTTTCTTCGGGTGTGTTTTCGAATTCGCTCATAGAAAAAGCCTACCATAAATCGTACATATGTTCTATACAGAAAAGCACTCTATCAATGTAGAGTCACCCTCCAAAAGCGTACAATTCGGCACAATTTGATAAGCGACACGCTAACCCTTGGCAGAACCTTTGCGAACCTAGTATATCCAGTAACTATCACGGAACTTGCAAATCTGGCAACCCTTACGGATCTTATTGATTTCTCAAATCTAACGAAGGTTAAAAATCCTATTAATCCTGCAGGTCCTACAAATCCTACAAACCCGACAGTTCTAACAAAGCTGTTCAACATTTGTTTCGAAAATAAGAAACTTTTGCCACTAAACCCTCATATTTACAGGTTTCGCTTATCTACTTCTAGTCTTCACTGCTATCCTATCCAATAACGCTTATTTGCTAGTGCAGATACATTCTTTATTCGCGTAACTAAGCATCACGATAATTCGACTACATGCTTCATTTGTGCGCAAAAGAAATAATGCTATACAAATAGGCGTATTTAACTTAGTGAATCCCAGCAAAAAATACTTAGAGGCATCTTATGACAATTGGCTACGAACAAACTTACCAGCTTCGCACGGGCGATTTTGATCGCTATGCTCACCTTTTGCCTTCTTCAATCTTAGATGTATTTCAAGATGTTGCAGGCGTGAATGCCGAACAAGTTCCCGGCATGACTTGGAAAGAATTAAGTAACGCAGGTCTGTTTTGGGTAGTAACCCGTATTAAATACGAAGTAGTTGAAACGCCAGCACTTCACGAACAAGTAATTGCACGTACATGGCCACTCGCCCCAACACGTTTAGGCTTTCAACGTGATTACACCATGCGCAAGCTTGATGGAAGTCTCTTAGTAAAATGCAGTTCTGATTGGATTTTGATGGACTACAAAACACGTAGTTTTGCTTCAGCGCGGGATTTTTATAATGGCCCAGATGATTTTTCAGAAGAAAAAGTATTCGACAAGAAGCTTCGCAAAATTAAAACCTTTGAACCCGAAGATGAAGGCACACAGTTCGATGTTTCCTTCGTCGATATTGATATCAATGGTCATGTTAATAATTCGAAGTATCCTAACTTCGTATTAAACGAAAACAAGCATGTGGTACTGGCTCATATCAGTGGTAAGCTGAGAATGAACTTTATCCGTATTCTTCCTGGAGACAAAGTTACCATTCACTCCAAAAAAGAAGGAAACATCATCACTTCTTTAGGTATGAATCCAGAAGGCGACTGCATGTTTGAAACACAAATTGAGCTTGCTTAAACGCAAGCTCAATCGCTTTATTCTTTATATTGTTTCGGCTTTTTGCGCCATTTCGTCTTTTTAAATGAGCCTATTTTTTGCCTCACCCTTTTCTCATAAGTGAGCTCTCCGAATCATTCAGTCTTATCTAGTCACCTTATTCTTTATGGTATTTCGGCTTTCTTATGCCGCTTCGGTATCCATTGCTGCTTTTTTGTCCTCTAATTTATACGCAAGCATCTTCGCAACAAATACTAGAACGATACCAATAACAGAAATAGCACCAGCAACTGTAAAGGCAGGGACATATGTGCCTAAAGCTTCTACTGTTGAAGCGGCGACCATTGGCCCCACAAAAGAAGCTACGGTATAACCTGGATATACAAAAGAGTAATTTTGTCCAAAATTTGCAGACCCAAACGCATCGCCTACAATTGCTGGAACAATAGACATCGTTCCGCCAAAACAAGCACCTACCACGCTGATAGCAAGCAGGAAAGAAATGAAGGACGTAGCTTGGCCTAAAAGCAACACCATCACAATTGCGTTAATAACAAGCGAAAGAATCAATGCATTGTATCGACCAATATGGTCGGAAAGAAAACCAAAACCGAAACGACCTAGAAAGCTACCAAATGCCATAACACTAACCATAATGGCACCTTCTGAAGCAGTTAGATGCGCAAGCTCTTGTCCAATATTGGATGCGTGACCTGTAACCATCAATCCGCTCGTCGATGAAAGCATGAGCACAACAAATAAAATATAAAACAGAGGCTGTTTTACCATCTGAGTGGAACTAAATGCAATATCACGATTGCTCGAAAGCTTTTCAATTTCTTTAGTGGTGTGCTTATGAGGTGCATTGATATCCACGCCAGCACCATTCGCAGTAGCATTAGCTGTAGCACTAACCGAAACATCCTGATCGTCCTCGCTCCACCCTTTCGGTTTCCATTCAATGGGTGGAACGTAGAGCAGCCACGAAAACACCAAATAAACGACAAGCCATACAGCGCCTACGATATGAAACGCCATAGAAACATCAAACGTTTCAATGAGCCAATTTCCAGCAGGAGCGAAAATCATTGGACCTAATCCGATGGCACCAATACAAACACCATTGGCTAATCCACGTTTATCAGGGAACCATTTAATTACAACCGCAACAATAGTGTTGTAGAGCAAACCATTACCAGCGCCAGCAAAGCCACTATAGAATAAATACAGCATAGGAAGATTGTCAGCAAAGCCCGAACAAAACCAACCGATTCCAAACAATACACCAGCACCAAGAACGATAAAACGAGGCTGCGTATGACGCTGAAGCCATCCCGCCAACATACTAGAAAAGCACGAGGCTAGCAAAAACAACGAGTAAATCATGGAAACTTCAGACGTGGTAAAGCCAAATTCTTCCATTAAAGGCTTATTGAAAATACTCCACATGTAAATAGCACCAGTGCCCAATGCAGTAAAAGCACCTGCTGCCAATATAGCCTCACGAGGAAGTTTGGTTATAGTAGACGTGGCCATATTCCCCTCCAATAATCACTAAACCTCATCTGGCATAAACCATATTGACAAGATCTTATATCCCCAAAGTTTGCATTCTTTAAGACTCTTGGCTCTTAGCCGCATCCCCATTTAGCAAAACAAGAGCACTCGCCTTCAAAATTTGTAAACTTAACCTTATTGTACGGTTGAGCAACCTATTAGTTCGGTAAAATTGAGCTTGTTTATAATCCGAATTAATTAATAAAAATTATAGTATCAAATTCACGAAGTTATAAAGCAAGGTCAACGCGTTGCATCATTCCACTAATGAATGACATGTTGTGTTGCTATTATCACTTCACTACACCCATCATTAAGGCTATAACCGCCGTTATAAACAAAGGAGTACGCCATGATCATCACCACTACTCAATCAATTGAAGGGTATAAAGTAACTGGTTATTACGGTATTGTATTTGGTGAAGTGATTACTGGCATTAATTTCTTGCGCGACTTTGGCGCAGGCATTCGCAATATCGTTGGTGGACGCAGCCAAGGTTACGAAAACGAGTTACTAACTGCACGTACAGAGGCATTACAAGAACTTGAGCAACGTGCCACCGAGATGGGTGCTCACGCAGTTATTGGCGTTGACTTGGATTATGAAGTTTTAGGTCAAGGAAACATGCTTATGGTGACGGCATCGGGAACTGCTGTTACCGTTGAACCTGCGTAACACAACATGTTTCGCTTCAGTAAGTCCCGCATAACACTCTTCAGTAAGTCCCGCATAGCATAATTTTCATACACAACAGGCTTCACGGAGCTCGCCAAATTTCATATACATCAAATTCCGCGCAGCGCAACTTGCGCAGTAATTAACCTAGCGCAACTTAGCAAGTTCTATATAGCGTAATTATCGACGATATTACCAATCTAGACTGCAAAAACGCACGAAGTATATACTCAGATTATGCCTTCAAACATAAACTATCTAAACAAGGTAATGAAAAAGCTATTATTTGTAACAAACCAATTTTGAGATCATTACTACAATGAACGGGATTCAATCAAAAATATACATCGTACGTTTTTGCAGCGCACTTAGGCCAAAATTGGAAAAATAACTTAAATAATTACTATAAGCCAGACCACAAGTTATGTTCCGAAACCACAAACAAAAGAAGGGAACAAAAGTCATTAAACCCTTGTCCCCCGCATTACTGTACTCAATCCGAATCTGACTAATATCTAGACTTACATTACGCCAGTACACATACTCGATTTCTTGGATCTCACAACGAACTGCTCACATGCTTATCTCTTAGCTTTTATGGAAAAAGCACACGTACTCAGTGTCTTACTTTCTTCAACAACTAGCACACAACTCGGTTCTTAGCTCCCTTTACCTTTAACAAACAAAGCACATAACTAGCATCTTTAGCAACTAATGCGCATCTTATATCTTAATCCATTAAATTGGGTCGTTATATAAACCCTTTTCACCTTCATCTGCATTATGAATTTCATACGACGCACGCCTATTCCAATGATCAACAGCTTCTTCATAGGTAGGCTGTTTGGTCTCTGCTTCATAGCCACATTTATCACATGCCACATAGTAGGATGGCTCACCGCTGTCGCTATCAAACCATTCAGATACGTGTACCTCGGGACTTCCACAATAAGGACAAACATTCAATCCAGCCATTTCCCATCCCTCCTTATTAAGGATTATTCGCATAGATTAAATACGTCTATGCATTTCATAACCTAGTTCTACTATAGCCTTTCTTTATCTGTAATGGATAGGAAATTGCTCCTATTAGAAATTCAAAAAGCATATTTATGCAACGTTTGTGCCATAATTTCATATATGGATAGCAAATCAAATATTTCGCCATTTTTAATTGCAATACTTGCCACTGAATCTGGAATGGCGGTAGGAAATTTATACTGGGCTCAACCATTATTAGCCCAGATAGCCAATAGTTTTATGGTTGATACCGCACAAGGCGGTTTTCTTATTATGGCTACCCAAATTGGCTATGCCCTAGGTTTATTTTTCATTGTCCCTTTAGGAGATGTAATTCATCGAAGGAAGCTCATCTTTATTATGATGATTCTTTCCGTTATAGCGCTTATTGCCGTGTCGCTTGCACCTTCATTTGCCGCATTAGCTTTCTGTTTGGCGTGCCTTGGTCTTGTTACCATCTCGGGACAAATCATTATGCCTTTAACAGGCGATATTTCCAGTCCAACCGAACGCGGGAAAAACGTTGGCATCATTTCTGGAGGCATCACCATAGGCATTCTTACTGCTCGAACTATCAGTGGCTTAGTTGCGGATCTTTTCAACTGGAGAGCAATTTATCTTTTTGCAGCTGCAATTAATCTTCTTTTAGCGCTCATAATTGTTCGTATGATTCCAGAAGCGCCTCATAACACTAAGCTGTCATATCCTGAACTACTGGCAGACGTATTCCATACTCTTAAAACTACGCCAACCCTTATTCCGCTCATGATGATTGCAGCATGCTCTTTTGGTATTGTGTTTAATATTTTCTGGACCTCAATAACATTTCTTCTATCATCTCAGCCCTTTGAATTCAGCACATTCCAGATAGGTCTTGTGAGTCTGACCGCCATTACTGGTGCAGTAGCTGCCATGAAAGTAGGATCGTTGCAAGATAAAGGGCTTGGTTTAAAAGCGACAGGTATATTCCTTGCACTCTCTCTTGCCTGTATTCTGGCTGCCTTCTTCCTTACGGAAACCTCCATAATTTTGCTAGTAATAATAGCTGCTATATATTCACTCGGGAATCAAAGCGTCAACATTCTTAATCAATCTCGCTTGTTCACATTAAACCCCGAAAAACGCAGCCGATTAAATACCTGTTTTGTTGTAAATAACTTTATTTTCTGCGCTATCGGAAGCACCTTAGCATCAGTTCTTTGGAATTTTGGAGGATGGTACACTGCTATGGGCGGCGGAGCATTAACACTTGTGATTGCCCTTCTAATATGGATGTACTCCTATAAATCAGCCCATGCCCTCGATGAAATGATCCGTCAAAATAGCTTAATAGAATAAGTAGTTATGAAAACACCCTACGAAGCTCACTACCAATTAATTATCACTAGAATGCGTATCATCATAAAAAAGCGCTAGGGTCGATTGACGGAAGCACAACATCTGCTGAATCGCGCTAGAACAAAATAATATTAACTAAAATGCACTAAAGCTGAGCAGAAAGGCATCAATCGCATTAATCAAGAACTAATCGAGCGGAGCGTTTCTCATCCATGTATCGCCCTTGGCACGAATACCATTAGCTATTCCGCGACCACCCATAAGCACAAATCCCATTACAGCCCAAACAGCAACAATGCGTGCTACATCACCAGGCAAAACAGGAGACACAACAAATACCAATAATGCCGTTACAACTATATGAGCGACACTTGATGCCAAACAAGTAAAAGCCAAATAGCGGAAGTCGCCAGCGCCAATTAATATGCCGTCTAGCGCCCACATCCATCCTTGTAATGGCATTAAAATTCCAACCATGATCATGCCAGCACTCGCGAGTGCCTGAATTGATTCGTTCGGAGAAAATACTGGACCGGCAACAAGCCCAACTAAAGCAAAAATCA
>OLPV01002157.1_pt1 | contig 13344 bp, 12 predicted proteins | sample 1671961 | NCBI WGS metagenome assembly OLPV01 (sample SAMEA3136630, study PRJEB25190) | human gut metagenome | biome: human gut; feature: human-associated habitat; material: faeces | place: Austria | collected 2013
TGATGTTCTCTGCTTTTTTCCACTCTTCACATTTATCATTTAACTTCTGCATTACTTTCATTGCAAATGGTCTTGCTTCCGGATCTGTGTGTGATTTGCCCAGCATACGTACACACATCTCATAAAGACCAGCATATCCAAGAGAAATTGTTGAATAACCATCAAATAACAGTTTGTTAATGGTCTCTCCCTTTTTCAGTCTTGCAAGTGCTCCATTCTGCCAGAGGATCGGAGCAACATCTGAGATTGTTCCAAGGAGACGCTCATGTCTGCAGCGCAGTCCTCTGTGACACAGTTCCAGTCTCTCTTCCAGGATTTCCCAGAATTTATCCATATTTCCTTCTGAAGAACAAGCTACGTCTACCAGGTTGATGGTTACAACACCCTGATTGAAACGTCCGTAGAATTTATGACTTCCATCTGGATTTCTCTGGCTGTCTTCTACTGTCAGGAATGAACGGCATCCCATGCATGGATATACTTCCCCGTTCTTCATCTCTTTCATGATCTTTGCAGAGATATAGTCCGGAACCATTCGTTTTGCGGTACATTTTGCCGCCAGCTCTGTCAGATGCCAGTATTTGGAATCTTCTGTAATATTATCCTCATCCAACACATAGATCAGTTTCGGGAATGCCGGTGTAATCCATACACCTTTTTCATTCTTAACACCCTGCATTCTCTGGATCATTACTTCCTCAATGATCATCGCAAGGTCATCACGTGTTCTTCCCTCTTCTACTTCGTCCAGATACATAAACATAGTAACGAATGGTGCCTGGCCGTTACATGTCATCAGTGTGATCAGCTGATACTGGATCGTCTGGATACCGCTCTTTACTTCTTCTCTTAAGCGGCGTTCTGTTACTTTATTGATAATTGTCTCGTCTAAGCTCTCGCCACATTCTTCACGCTCTGCAATTACATTTTTGCGGATCTTCTTACGGCTGATATCTACAAACGGTGCCAGGTGTGCCAGTGTAAATGACTGTCCACCGTACTGGTTACTTGCTACCTGTGCAACGATCTGTGTTGTTACGTTACATGCCGTAAAGAAGCTATGTGGTTTCTCGATCATAGTTTCGCTGATAACTGTACCATTCTGAAGCATATCCTCAAGATTGATCAGATCACAGTTATGTTCCTTCTGAGCAAAATAATCCGAATCATGGAAATGAATAATTCCAGCCTCATGTGCCTGTACGATATCTGCCGGAAGAAGGATTCGTTTTGAAAGATCCTTACTTACCTCTCCTGCCATGTAATCACGCTGTGTAGAGTTAATTACCGGGTTTTTATTCGAGTTCTCCTGATTGACCTCTTCATTCATGTGATCCAGAAGCGCAAGGATCCCATTATCTGTTGTGTTGGTCTTTCTCATCAGTTCTCTTCTGTAACGGTAGCGCACATACTTCTGTGCAACCTCATAGCCACGCAGCTCCATGATACCAGTCTCCACCATATCCTGAATGTCTTCTACATTGACCGCATGAGTGGACGCCTGTATCTTCTTTGCAACATTGTCAGCTACCGCCATAATCTGATACTCATTCATACGATGCAGCTTGTCAACTTCCCTGTTTGCACCTCTGATAGCATTAATGATCTTGTCTAAGTCGAAGGCTACTTCTTCGCCATTTCTCTTAATTACGTTCGTCTTTATTTCAACGTTCATGTTTATCCCTCACTTGTTGTTTTTGCCGATGTAGTATGTGCTCACCCTCAAATACTACTAAATATTGTTTTTTTAAACATCTTTTCGCACAAGATGTTGTGCACATAATATGATACTCTATAACAGGCAAAAAGGAAAGAGGTAATTTTGTTAAAATAAATGTTTGGAATGTGGTGGAAATTTTGGTGATATTTTTTTCGGGAAACAGGTTGCTTTTTTTATTTTATGACAGATAAAGTGTGGCGCTAAATTAAGAATACTTAACAGTCTTTCCTTTATTATGAAAAATAGTAATATATTCTTTATGCAATTTTAGAATTGCTGGTATAGATATACAACTCTATCCCAGCAATTTCTTCGTACAATTTTATAATTGATCTACTGTATTTTTCAATGCTTTCAGATCTGTATCCAGATGTTTGTACATTTCCACATAGTATGGATACAATTTATCATATTTTTCACCTGTTACTATACTTCTCTTTTTTTATATTTTTCTTTGATTTTCGTAACATTTGTTACGTAATTATTCTTAAAAATCCCCTATACTTTAATCACAACATAAGTTGTACAACACAATCAACACCAACCGGATTACACAGACACCCGATCGTATATCATACTTTCCCAGTCTCGTAATCCTGGATGTTCAAACTTATAAAGCAAAGGAGATTTTAACTATGAAAAAATATGTATGTGAACCATGTGGCTATGAATATGATCCGGCGATCGGAGATCCTGACAACGGAATCGAACCTGGAACAGCTTTTGAAGATCTGCCGGAAGACTGGGTATGTCCAATCTGTGGACTCGGCAAAGATGTATTTGCCCCTGAAGATTAATCTTCTTCCTGCAGGCGGTCGTAATCTAAGATTTCAATCACTTTACGATTCACAATCCGAATGATTCCTCCCTCCTGCAGGTTCAGAAGCATCCGGGATAAGGATGGTCTTGTAGTATTCAGATAGGCTGCCAGATCTTCCCGGTTCATTTGTAGCTTTACCCGGTAATCCGGGTTACTGTTTTCCAGCAGGTACGCTGCTACCCTCTGGCGGAGATTTCCACTGGTAAGGACTTCAATCTGATGGTTATGTTTATCTGCTTTTTCGGCAAAAAGCTGGAGCATATTGAAGACAACTTTACTGTGATGTACACAATTTCTTTCGCATCTACCTCCGAAGAAACTCTGTGAAACTTCCAGAACAGACACTTCTTTTTTCGCTCTGGCATAACCCGAATATGCAGACTGGCGCAGAAACATCTCGACTTCGCCAAATTCCTCACCCACCGTAACACGACTGATTCTTGTAACCTTACCATTCAGGTTAATGCTTCCAAGCTCAATTTCTCCTTCCAGAACAAAATATAATTTCTTTGGAGCATCACCCTGCTGGAAAATGTATTCATTTTTCTTATACTTCCTGACTATGGCCTGTGAACAGACCAGACTTTTCTTAAGTTCTTCTTCTGTCAGGTTGTGGAAGATCTGTAACTGTTGTAACTGCATAAGATACCCTTTCCTTCTGGCATATATCGTATTTTCTACCCGCAATGCCATAGATGACTTTCAGATGTTTTGCTACACGAAGAATGATTCTTATAACCATTCTGTAATACATTCAATGCTCTAATTATAGTCCTGCGGGAAATTGGTTTCAATGAAAAACGAGGTGATTTTATGAACAAAAAAGCAATGTATAATCTGACTTATGGTTTATTTATCCTGACCGCCAAAGACGGTGACAAAGACAACGGCTGTATCGTGAATACTGTAATCCAGGTAACGACCTCTCCAAACCGGATTCTGGTCGCTGTAAACAAAGGTAATTTTACTCACGATATGATTCTCAAAACCGGAGAATTTAACGTATCAATATTATCTGAGCAGGCAGATTTTTCCACTTTCCAACATTGGGGATTCCAAAGTGGGGCAACGGTTGACAAAACGATTGGTATCTCTTATGAACGTGCAGCCAACCAGATCATCTATCTTACTAACCAGACAAATGCTTATATCAGCGCTAAAGTCATCTCAGCTACCGACCTTGGAAGCCACACCTTGTTTCTTGCAGATGTGACAGATGCAGATACTTTATCATCTGATCCTTCTGTAACCTACACCTACTACCAGAATCATATCAAACCTGCTCCGGAAAGCAGCAAAAAGACTGGGTATGTCTGTACTATATGCGGATATATTTATGACGGCGATCCTCTCCCGGAAGATTTCATATGTCCGATATGTAAACATCCTGCTTCCGATTTCAAACCGTTATAATCAACACATACAATACACAATATACAGGAGGAATTACTATGAATATTACATTTGACGATAACTTAATCACAGGCAATAAAACAATCGATGCACAGCATCAGGAACTCATCGACCGTATCCAGCAGTTTGTTACTGCCTGTGAATCCGGCGATACGAAAGTAAAAGCAATCAAGATGTTAGACTACCTTGATGAATATACAAATTTCCATTTTCAGGAAGAGGAAGAACTTCAAAAATCAGTCAACTATCCTGAACTTATCAATCACCATGCCAAACATGAAGAATTCAAAAAATCTATCCAGGAATTATATGATTTCCTGAATGAAAATGAAGGTCCTAATGAGCAATTCATCCAGCAGGTTAAACGTAACGTTGTAGATTGGTTATTCCAGCATATCAAAACGTTTGACCGTTCCGTTGCCGAGTACATTCATTTGACGGATAATGTTGAGAGATTATAAATAGCCAGACGCATCTAACAAGTAGAATATATCTGTTAGATGCGTTCTCTATTTTATATAATCCCTTTTTCTTCCAACTCTATTATCAGCTTTTTCTGATATTCATAATCAGAAGTTGCTTTAATCAAATCGTCCATTCGTCCTTCTTTTATTAAGATACGATTTAATGCATTTATCTTTTCTTCTTTTATCTCTTTACATATTTCCACCAATATTTCATCCGCAGATTTCACGTCATTTTCCTCCTTCTTCCTTTCGAATCTTATATCCACGTTCCTTTGTCAGATGCTCGATTACTTTTCTTGGATACTTCTTGCTTACCAGACTTATCGTTATATCGTCTATCGCTATACTATTCGCTTCTTCGGAATCTGCTTTATAAAAACATGCATATCCATATACTTTATAAAAATCATCAACTCCCATGTAGTCTATCGGGCTTTTATATTCCAGGACGTTATTTCCCCTGAATATTTTTCCGATATTTTTATAAATCGATACATTCTCCACTTTCTTAAGTATCAATAAATCAATCTGCATCGGCTTTTTGGATAACTGATATTCCGATTCAAATTTTAATTTGTCCCGTTCATCTTCGAATTCAATTTTTGTTGCCGCTACAAACGCCGGATGCCATTGTATCTTCTGTACAGTCTCCTTCTCTTTGTTCTTCCATCTTCTCTCCATACATCGGATCCTCCTTATGTAATTGTCCGGAGTCTCCATTCCCAGAAAACTCCTGCTGTTAAAATGTGAAATAAAGCATGAATTTTCTGAACCGCCAGGATCTTACCTGCTTATGAATTGTTTTTTGAATTATATAATGATAGTAACAATCACTTTTTTATGCGCCGCATCATTATATTTAAGAGTTAATAGAAAATATGCTTTTGTTTATATTAGCATATCTTTACTTCATGCGCAACACCTTTTATCTTCTCTTTACTGTATTTTTCTTGTCTTACATGATACACTGAATTTATACTTAAAAGCATCAAAATATTTATTAGATAAATCCCCCAGAAATTTCGAAAGGATCCAATCACATGGTACAATTAAATGATAATGCCATCACCTATATGAATCACCGTGGCTTTCACAACATCATTCTTTCTATAGAAAAGATAACCAGCTGATGTGCCCCTCCACGCTTGGAGATATCGGTAGGTTTTACCGATAAAGAAAAAGAAGAACTTCTCTCACAAGGTTATACCTGCGAGAAAAGTCCTCTTGGAAATGTTTATTATCAATCAGAAGGAATCATTATAAATGATGATATTACTATTAATTATATGGAATATCCCTGGATTACCTGCTTTGAAGTAGAAGGACTGGCTGTTGCCAGATAATGCAACAGCCAATCCACTATTTGCGATATAGCTTCCGGTTCTTTCCCATCCATTATTCTCTTTTTCCTACAAAAGCTCCGCAAACAGCCGCAGGAACAACTGTCCCAGTCTCAGGCTCGCGCTTCGTCCCGACTTATACTTCTCTGTTACTTCCCTGCACTGTCCAAATGTCCGCTCCATGTCATCCCGGATCTCCGTGACCACATCACAGTCCGCCATAAAGCATCCATTTTCAAAATGATGATACAGACTTCTGTAATCCAGATTGATTGTTCCACAGGTTGCCATGCAGTCATCGGCAACGCTCATCTTGGCATGACAGAATCCTGGTGTCCATTCATAGATTCTTACGCCATCCTGTACCAGGTTGTGATAGAACGATCTGGTAATGCTGTAGATCAGTTTCTTATCCGGAATTCCCGGCGTGATGATTCTTACATCTACACCACGTTTTGCTGCCAGAGACAAAGCATGTGTCATCTCATCGGTAATAATCAGATACGGCGTCATAAACCAGCAGTATTTTTCTGCTTTATTCACGATGCTGATATACACATCCTCGCCGACCTGAATCCCATCCAGCGGACAATCCGCATATGGCTGGATATACCCTTTCTGCACCGCCTGATACGGATGCTGCTCCAGGTATTTTTTGCGGCTCTCCAGATCAAATGTATCTTTTTCAATCTTCTCTTTCCCGGAAGCCTCCCACATTTCCAAAAATGCAGCAGTAAGCGATGTAACCGCATCTCCTTCCAGACGGATTCCGGTATCTTTCCACTCTCCGTATGGATGCGTATAGTTAAAATATTCATTTGCCAGGTTATAACCGCCCGTATATCCAACCTTTCCATCGATAACTGTAATCTTCCTGTGATCACGGTTATTCAGGAACATATTAAGTCCAGGAAGCAGCGGATTAAATACCCGGCACGCAATTCCTTTTGCCTCCAGCTTTCTGGCAAAATTCAAATTGACAAATCCAATCGAACCCATGTCATCATAGAACACACGGACTTCTACGCCAGCCTTTACCCTATCCTCCAAAACGGCCTGGATCCGGCTCCACGCATACTCATCCTCGATTGCATGGTATTCCATAAAAATAAAATGTTCTGCCTTCGCAAGATCCACAAGCTGGGATTCCAGCCCCTTAACCGCCTCGTCAAAATATTTCACGTCTGCATTCTGGTAAACCGGATATCGTGCGATTCCTTTTATATATGTAGAAACATTGCCAGCTTTTGGATCTTCTTCTTTTAGTCTGTCCAGTATCTCCTCATTCTGTGGAAGCATCGGAAGAAGCTTATCATCCAGGACCTTATAACGCATCCGCATCTTCTTCGTTCCGCCATTCATACCAGTCATCAGGTACAATGCTACACCGAGAATCGGAAATGCAAGGATCAGTATGATCCACGGCGTCTTCATCGACGATGTCTCATTCTTTCCATAAATTTTCAAAACCAGGATAAATCCGACCAGACGGGTCATATTATCGATCACTACCGCATATTCATTGAGTCCATTGAATATGCCTACCAGGAAGATTACTTCTAATAATATAGAAAGGACTGAAAATACCAGTCTCTTAACCCCGTTCTGCGACTTCTTTTTCCCTTCCAGCGTATGACTGCTCATCTTATCACCCTTTTTCCTTATTGTGTCTGTAGCTTCTAACGAAAGTACAGATTTACAGTATTTTGCTAAATATAATTATCCTATCACGAAGAAACATAAGACTCAAGTACCTACATATTTATTTCTAGCCGACATAGGCACCAATTACATAATACAGAAAATATGCGGAGACGAATTCATCCAGACATTTACCTATTGTCTGCGAAGGCGTAGAGACGGAAGAAATCGCTGAATTTTTGAAGAATGAGGGCTGACTCCCCATAAAGTAAATTTATATTCATTCTTTTTAACAACAAAAAAATCACCATCCCCGCAGCTCGCAGTCTGCAAAAACAGTGATTTAATAGTGCGCGATCAGGGGTTCGAACCCTGGACACCCTGATTAAGAGTCAGGTGCTCTACCAACTGAGCTAATCGCGCATCTTTAATTGTCTGTGTTACGTTCTCCGTAACGACAAGATATATTATATAGCAGATGTTTTAGAAATGCAAGTGTTTTTTACAACTTTTTTTGAAAATCTTCAAAAATTTTAATTGTTTTAAAAATTCGGCTATATTTGTTCATCACAACCTCTATTATTCTTCCTAAATCAGTTAGCGTAATCTCCTTTTGCAGACATCGGAAACATAAGTTATTGTTTTTCTTCATATATATATGTTACCCGGATTATCCGTTATCTTATGTCTTATACAAGGAGCCACCACCATGCAACATTTTATTCATTCTATAAAAAACTCTATGATCACCCGCCTGCATACTCTGACATCTTCACTTGCACATTCTACCCGTTCGGAACACATAATCCTCTGGCCATTCCTTCTGACCGCCGCCTTGGGGACCTGGAATCATTTTTTCTATTCGTTCTCTGGAAATTCCGCCTTTATCGCATTGTTCTGTCCGGTCAATGAATCCGTGTGGGAACATCTGAAGCTTTTATTCTTTCCATTCTTATTCGTCTCTGCGCTGGAATATACCTGCTACCGCAGATCACCTCTCCGGTTCTTTTACAGCAGATATATCGGTGTCGTATCTGGCATGATTTTTACCGTAGCTTTCTTTTATACTTACAGCGGAATCATCGGGCGGAATTTCCTGCTGATTGATATTCTGCTTTTCTTTTCAAGCGTGTTGATTTCTTTTGTTTCCGCGAATCATTTTTACTTACAGAACCGGTCCATGCGGGCATCGGACCGGACATATATTATTACACTCTGGGCTGTAACGGCATTGTTCTTCTTTGTATTTACCTGTTTTCCACCGGATATTCCGTTATTTTATTCTCCATAGTTTCTCGCTAGATACACATAGAGAACCGGCAGCTTCTATTGCATACTTAAGTATAAAAAGATAACAGAAAATCTACTATCCTCCGATTTCCTGTTATCTTTCTGATCTTCCTTAATTATTTACCCCATGATGTGCCACATAACTATTCAAATCCAATGCCTTGAAGACATATCCCTGCGACTGATAATACTCTATAATCTGCGGCAGTGCTTCTACCGTTGTATCCTTCGCTGCTGAATCATGCGACAGTAATACGATATTATTATCATGGAAGCTTGTCGCCTGTGCAACCAGCTGTTCTGTCGTTCTGACAGCTCCGTCACCGGAACTTCCGTTCCAGTCGTAGTACTGGTAACCTCTTGCCTGTACCTCTTTTGTCAGTGTAGACATAATTCCCCTCGTATAGCTTGCAGATATCGTATTCGATGATCCGCCCGGGAAACGGATAAAGCATGGCACATATCCAATCTCTTCCTTTACAATCTGCGCCACCTGATCCAGATCCTGAAAATAAGAATCTACAGATGCATACACCTTCGCATAATCATGAGAATATGTATGCATTCCGATAGTATGTCCCTTATCATACGCCACCTTAATCATGTCTTTGTACTCCGGCATCGCACCCGTTACGAAGAATGTTGCTTTTGCATTATATTTATCCAGAATATCCAGAACCTTCTGTGTATTCTGTGACGGACCATCATCCAGTGTCAGGTATACAACCTTTTCATCCGACTCTTCCGTAGTACCAACCGTTCTTCCCGGCTGCACCGCAAAATCACTTCTGTCCAGTTCTTCTGCCTGTGCTGCTTCATCGGATGTATCTTCCGTTTCTATTGTAAGTGCCTTTGTAAGATCCTTCCCTTTTTGCGTTGATTGATCCGCTGATTCTTTTTTATCCGTTGTAGCTGTTGTATTGGTGCTTGCTGTCTGCTTCGCATTATTCTTCTGCATCATACGCACTGCCGTCACTCCGGCAAATACAACTACCCCGATACATATGATTCCAACTAATATATTTAACCTTCTTCGTCTTCTTTTAACCCGGCTTTTCCTTCTTCTTCGACTCATAAACTTCTCTCCCTTTTTTCAAGAATGTCCTTACATGTTTCACACCGCCCCAAAATGGCAGATATCTTACTTCTGATACACAAGACAACACTTGTTTCTCCTTTATCATAACCCATTTTCTAATTTATGCAAGCATTTCCCGGTTCTTTCCTGTTTTATTCAAAAAACTTGGCCAAATCACACAGAATTTTCAGTCCCGAATTTTTTCATCCGGAAACTGCGGAAAAAATCAAATATTTTCCCTCTTTTCCCACACAAATGTTGTATAGTAAAAATATAGCTGCTATCTTCACACTGCTGTTTACATTATGTAAAAACAGTAATTGAATATACAACTTAATCATAACACGAAAGGAGTTTTCATTATGAAACCTCAGACAACCGCCTGTACCATCGAACACCACGCCATGATGTTCGCATATCTTGCAAAACACGCCATTGAATTATGCGGCGACGCCGGCAAAGAAGCCATTCTTGCTGGAATGACAACCTACGGCAATGAACGCGGCGCCAGAATGGCTGCCAACGCAAAAGCCCACGGTGATGAACTCACCACCATGACCAATCAGGCCTACGGCGAATGGAAGCCAGACTATCCGGGCCAGATGGAATTCGGCACACTGCGCACCGAACCGACCCTTCAGACCTACATTTCCAAATGTGCCTGGTGCGAGGCATGGCAGAAACATAATATCACCGAATATGGAAAATATTATTGTGTAAATGTAGATAACGCCGTCTATCAGGGCTTCCATCCGGACTTCGTCTGTACCCCGACCGCCACTTCTATGAGCTGGGGCGGTGACCGTTGCGAATTCGACTGGGGACATCCACTCTCACCGGAAGAAGTCGAAGAACTGACTAAGAAAAAGGCAGAGCTTGGCTCATCCTGCATGAAAGACTTTAACTTCCATACTGCACATTTGAAATATACCGTCAGTCAAGCTCTGATCGATACACTTGGTGAAAAAGGCGAAGAAGCGGTAAAGCTTGCACTTGCTGATTATGTAAATACTTTTGGTCAGGAATATCTGGATGTATTATCCGGACTCTATCCTGTTTCTTCAACTCAATAATATATACAGAATCTGTCAGCTGACCAGATTCTTTCAAACGCATAGTAATTCAAAATTTACGAAAGATTTTATATTATTCCTACAAGAAAACTAGGAAATCTATTTACATCCTGCTTTTCTGTGCTAAAATGAGAACTACAAGATTACGAAACAGGAGGTATCTATATTTGAATAAATTAACAACCGAACATACATCAGATAATATCATTGCCACATGGTTAGACACACACCAGGATGAGCTGGTGGATACCGCCAACTACATCTTCCAGCATCCGGAACTTGCTTATAAGGAAATACTTTCTTCTAAGTGTCTGGCTGACTATCTCGAAAGTCAGGGCTTCGAAGTCGTATGGAAAACTGCAGGAATTGAGACTGCATTTACAGCGACATGGGGAAGCGGCAAACCAGTACTTGGATTTCTTGCAGAATACGATGCCCTCGCCAAACTGGGCCACGCCTGCGGACACAACCTTCTTGGAACTGCTGTTGCCGCTGCCGCATGCGCTTTAAAGGCCGACATGGAAGCTACTCATACTTCTGGAACCATCCGCGTCTTCGGATGCCCTGCCGAAGAGATTATGTCCGGAAAGATCGTTATGAATGACCAGGGTGTCTTTGACGATCTGGACGTTGCAGTTACCTGGCATCCATTTGACCGCAACCGTGTCAGCAACGATATCTGGCAGGCACAGGATATCAAGAACTATACGTTCCATGGTCTCAGCTCCCACGCTGCCAAGGCTCCGGAAAAAGGCCGGAGTGCACTTGATGCTGCCGAACTTATGAATGTTGGTGTCAATTACCTGCGCGAACACGTTCCCGGAGATGTAAGAATGCATTATGCCTACATCGATAACGGACTTCCGGCCAATGTCGTTCCAGATATCGCCAAGACCAACTATTTCATCCGCTCCTACTTACGCTCGCGTACCGAAGACGCAAGCGAACGCGTTGACAACTGCGCAAGAGCGGCCGAACTTATGACTGATACCACCGTCGATATTGAGCTGGTTGCAAGCTGCAGCGAGATGAAGGTAAACCGTGTTCTGACAGAATTATATTATGAAGCAATGACGAAGGTCCCTACACCAACTTATACACAGGAAGAACTGGATTTTGCAAAAGAGATCACCGAAGAAGCTGGTCTTGTCAATGACGGTACTTACTTCTCTGGTCTGGAGCCACTGGAAGACGAGCCGGTACCGATCGCAATCGGAACCGATGCTTCCCAGGTAAGCCACACCGTTCCACTCATTACCCTCAGCGCTGCTACTATGTGCAAAGGTACCCCTCTGCACCATTGGGCCGCTGCAAAACAGGCGGGCATGAGCATCGGACAGAAAGGTATGTTCTATGTTGCAAGATGTATGGCGGAAGGAACGAAACTTCTGCTTGAGACCCCTGGAACGATCGAAAAAGCATGGGAGCTTCACAAACAGACTCCGTAAAATCCTATTAGGGCCGGGGAATTTTTAAGAAAACCCCGTCCCTAATTAAAAAAGACCTGTCCCTAATTAAATATAATACATATCCACAAAAAGGAGAGAAAACCATGATCACAAAAAAAATCGGAATTATCGGCTGTGGTAATATGGGTGGCGCCATCCTCTACGGTGCACTCGAAAGCGGCGTATTGAACAAAGAAAATGTCTATGTCTATGACATCAATCCAGCTATGATGGAAAAAGCAGACGGATGGGGTGTCAATCTCGCAGACAATGACGAAAATGTCTGCGAAAAAAGTGATATCATCCTTCTCGCAGTAAAACCACAGAATGCTGCCGAAGCACTTTCCCAGTGTAAAAAAGCACTGGATGGCAAAGCCTTAATGTCCATCGTTGCCGGAGTCACAGTCGAAAGACTTCAGAATATGATCGACGGTACACCTAGAATTTTAAGACTTCTTCCGAACACACCGGCCATGGTATTCGAAGGCGCATTTGCCCTTTGTTCCGACAACGATCTGACGGAAGAAGAACTCGAAGTTGCAAAATCCATCTACAGCGCCATCGGTGTTGTAGAGATGATCCCGGAACATCTGCTTGATGCAGCATGCGGACTCAGCGGCGGCGGACCAGCTTATGTGGCAATGTTTATCGAAGCTATGGCAGACGGCGGAGTCAAACAGGGTCTTCCACGGGCAACTGCTTACCGTCTTGCAGCCCAGACCTGTCTTGGTACTGCAAAAATGATTCTTGAAAAGGGCATCCATCCTGGTGAGTTAAAAGACATGGTAACTTCACCTGGCGGTACCACAATCGAAGGTTGTGAGGCTCTCGAAAAGGCAGGTATGCGTGGTGCTGTCATCGAATGCATCAATGTAAGTACAGAAAAGTCCCGCTCCTTATAATCATTGTCATTCTATGTCGATAATTATCCACTAATTATCAGACAAAAAAGGAGTTATCCACAGTTTCCCGGGGATAACTCCACTTTTATGGTGGATAAGTGGGATTACTTCAAAAAAACATGCCGAAAGAAGGGGCCGGGGGATTTTTAAAA
>OLPV01002164.1_pt1 | contig 13324 bp, 13 predicted proteins | sample 1671961 | NCBI WGS metagenome assembly OLPV01 (sample SAMEA3136630, study PRJEB25190) | human gut metagenome | biome: human gut; feature: human-associated habitat; material: faeces | place: Austria | collected 2013
CCATAACCGCTTCGATTTTCCTGCTTTGCTTGGCAAGATGGGTCATTTCTTTGAAAATACGCGGCGGAATATGCTTGCGGTCGGTCTTATCGGCGCTTTCGCCGCGTTCAAGGTCAGGATACTTGCTGACCATGTGTTCCCAATAGGCGCTCTGCCACTGGCTCAGTTTAGCTTTGTTGCCGATAATCTCTTTGGCACTCAAACGGTTATCTTCCGTCAGAGGAACGAACGTGACGTGCATGTGCGGGGTTTTCTCGTCGAGATGCACGACGGCGGACACAAAGGTTTCCGCACGCTGTTTCTGCCTCAGAAATTCAAGCGCGTGTTCAAAATACTCCTTGATCGCATCCTGCGTCTTGTCTTTAAAGAAACTGGGCGTACCGGCAATCAGAACTTCGACCAGCTTCACACTGTCCGACCTCACGCGGCATCCTGCTTCGGCAATCTGCCGCTGGGCTTCCTCCCGATAGGAACGCTCTGGCTGAATCAGGTGGAAGTTGAGCGCGCTCCGGCTCGTATCCACGTCTGGATTGCTGGCGTATTTTTCTTTGGTACGTTCGTCATGGGCTTCAATCCTGCCGATTTCAGGCCCTTTATATTTTGAAAATCTCAAGATGGCGTATTGCGCTTTCGCCATGTGCACCTCCTCAAAAAATATATAGTAGCGTTTTTCGCTTTTTTGCTATGTACGTACGTACGCGATGCGCAAATCGTTATTTAGGAAGATTGTGCTCATCTCAAAAATAAAGCAATATCTCGTTTTTTATGAATTTCAGCAGACTTTATCGTCTTTCATCCTTGCGGCGTACGTACGTACATAGTGTTTCGGCGTATTTCTCACTTATGCGATTTTGTTCTTTTCATCGAACGGCGTTTCCATCCATGTTTTCTGCCAGCCATCCGAAAGCTGTATTGCAACCCCGATTCCCTTAAAGCCCCAAACACGACGACCTTGCAAGTTCAAAACATTATTGGTATGTATGATGTCATACTGTTTGGAATGCGCCACAAGGTAATCACTGACTGTTCTCAATTTGAGGACGGGGAAGGCGTTTTCCTCGCACCAGAACGTATAAATCCTGTACAGCTCTTTAGAGCTGATGGTTCTGTTTGGACTTCGTTCGATATATCCATCCGAATCCATAAAGAGGATGACGTTGTTTGCATCCTGCTTGACCACATTGCGGTTGCCTTTGGCACGTTCGCTCTCCGAAAATCGAAACTGATTGCGGACAAGACGCTGCAAGCCCTCAAACGCCCAAAGGAAGATACCTTCCAGCTCGCAGCACATCTTTTCGGCAATGTCGGGGTCGTCCTTGCGTGCAGCGGGCTTTTCCTTCGTTGTGAGGATAAGCTGACGGCGATAGAAGCCGTCGCTTCGGTCGTACAGGGATTGCAGATCGCCGTTGGAGAACGCCAGCAGACGTGCGTACATCCAGCCCTGATAGCTCTGCTTGCCTTTCTTTTCCAAATCCATCTTGTCCTGCGCAGTAACGATGGACTTGACATAGTTGGTCTGTTTCAGCGCTTCCATGCGCATATCGTCGTCAATTATCAGGTGGATGTGTTCCAAATCGGCGCGGGCGAAGCGATTCTCGGACACCTTTCCGACGCTTCCGTTCTTCGCATTGCATCCAAACAAATGCGAAAGCACTGTTCCAATCTGGCTTTTTCCTTCTCCGCCGCTGCCCTTGATGAGCATCATCCGCTGTCCCTTGTTGCTGGGAATCAGGCAATATCCGATGTACTCCTGCAAGCAGGGAATATCCTCAGCATGCAGCAGCTCGTCGAGGAAACGCAGCCAGACGGCAGGCGGCGCGGCGTCAGGGGTATATCGAACGGGAAAGCGGCTTCTCACAATCTCGTTCTTTTCGTGCGTAAACCGACCATCCAGAAAGAGCGTTCCGTTTGCAAGGTGAATCCGATCCGTCTGTGGGGCAAGCTCGTCCGCGTGCGCCGTGATTTTAAGCAGCTCGATGATGCTGCTGATTTTCTTGGTGACGCTGGTGGAAGCGTAGTCTTCCAGCAGCGCGTAAATATCGGCTTTGAGCGGCGCGTCGTCCATCATACAGCCTTCCGGCGTAAAGAAGGCATTTTCCGTGTAGAGGATGGCGTTTGTTTTCAGAAAATGCTGGCAAAACAGGGCTTCATTGATGGATTTCCCGTCGAACCATGCAGGCCAGCCGTTAAGCAGCAGGACGGTTTTCTTCTTTTTCAAGTTCAAACTGTTCCTCCTCTGTGTAATGTTCCAGATTGGTTTGGATGCGTTGAAGCGCACCCGTGTTGACGAGCGCTTTTGCCGTATCTTCGCGGAGTTTTGCATCCGCAGAATACAGCAGGTCGAGCACATGTCCGATGGCGGGCAGTTCATGCAGTGCTTGCGCAAACCGTCCGTCCCACGGCGCGTTCATATCCGCAGGCGCGTATGCGGCTTTCCGGTGGTTCAAAAGCCGTTCATAGTCCGTCAGGGCTTTCGTACATTCCAGCACAAGTCTGTGCTGCTGCACCACGGGCGGCTGAACAGGGACAGCCGCAGCCGACTGCGGTGTGTTCGGGTCAAGCCCGAAATCGGCAGCGAGTTTTTGCGCCGCCTGAATCAGAGAAAGCCCGAAAAGTTTGCTCACAAAGTCAATTACGTCGCCCTTCGCCTGACAGCCAAAGCAGTAGAACCGTGTATCGACCTCCAAAGACGGGGCGTGGTCGTTGTGAAAGGGACAGAGTGTCATGCCGTTGCGCTGAACGTTCAAGCCGTAGTATTCAGCTGCTTGACGGGTCGTAATGTTGGCTTTCACCAATTTGAAGATATCTTTCATACGTTCACCTCTTTTTGATGTTTGATGAACGCATTTTAACAAAAAAATCTAGCTATATACGTATATCCGAAAGGTCGGAAATGCACACATAAAACCATGCTTTCCGACCTTTCGGATATGTGATATAATCAGATCAAATAATATAGGCAGGAGCTGAGCAAATGGAGATAAAACTGACGATTCAAGAACGCCTTCGCGATTTACGCGCAGAAAGAGGATTAACCCTCGAACAATTAGCCAATGACACACATATTTCACGTTCTTCCCTAAGCAGCTATGAATCTAATGAATTCAAGGATATCAGCCCTTTTGCAATCGTAACGCTCGCACAGTTCTATGGCGTATCAACAGATTATTTGCTGGGTCTTTCAGAAAATAAAAAACATTCAGACGTAGATATTACATCCCTGCATCTGAATGATGAAGTCTTAGATTTATTGAGAAGCAGAAAAATCAATAATCGCCTTCTTGGGGAAATCATTTTACATAAAGATTTTAAGCGTTTTTTACTGGATGTTGAAATCGTCGTAGATCGCATTGCCGATTCGTATGTCTCCAATATGGGCACTTTCTTTTCCGTAATTAGAAAAAAGTTTGCAGATAAATTCCATCCCGATGAAGATTTGTCATTAAGAATGCTTGAACTGACGAATATAAAAGAACCGGAGTTTTTCAATCATATTTTCTGTGAAGATATGGAGAGTATTATTCATGATATTCGTGAAGCTCATCTGAGTGATCCAACAACAGCCAAAGATTGTGACTTTTTCACCGTTGAAAACGCAGAACGTCAATTTGAACTTATGTGCCTAGACGCATCTGATAGAGAAAAGATGACTCGCGCCTTTTCATACGCTACAGGTATTCCAAGGGATAAAATTACAGATGAAGATACCGACTTTCTCATCCGTTTTCTTGAAAAATCCCCTCGCTTTAAGAACGCGAACAATATGCGTGGAAAGGCATTTTATCACGGGAAGAAAAAGGGAAAAAGATCTCGCAAATAACGGATATCCCTTTGCTGCGGGGATGGAGAGTTGAGCATCCGCCAACTGGATTAAGGCGCAAGCATTGCGGTCAACTCCATCCCCTTCGCAAAGGTATAACACACTAGACCTTGCAAGCAAGGTCAGTGTGCCAAGGGGCTGCGGCCCCTTTGGAAACCCTAGGATTTCTTTGCGCCTTGCGTTTCCGCTTATCCGCAAAGTTGCTTTATCGGACACTCTTAATTGAGTTCTTCTTTTCAGTAGTTCACGACCGATATATTTTTCCTTCTTTTATTTTGTAGACTTCATCACAGGCTTTTGAGATATCTGTTGCACTATGACTCGCAAGCAAGATGCACTTTCCCTCTTTTTTCAGCTTTTGTAATAGCTGATGCACGTCCTCTACGCCGTCTTGATCCAGACCATTAAACGGTTCATCTAAAATCAGATAATCCGGATTTTCCATGATTGCCTGCGCAATTCCCAACCTTCCGCGCATCCCCAGTGAATATTGTCCAACAGGTTTAAGATTATCTGGGTCAAGTCCCATTTCCGTAATCACTTTTCGGATACGTTCGTCAGCAGCCTTTCCCGAAACTCTTGAAAGGATTTTCAGGTTGAAAAAAGCATTATAGCTCGGCAAAAAGCCTGGATTTTCAATAATGACGCCCATTTTATCTGGAAAATCAATATCTTTCCCGACTATGCAGCCATCAACCACAACCTTTCCCTTTGTGGGTTTAGCAAATCCGGCAATGCACCTCATCAAAGTTGTTTTTCCGCTTCCGTTCACACCCACCAGCCCACAAATTTTTCCCATCTCTAATCTTAAATTGACATCATTCAAAACGGTTTGTTTTTTATAAATTTTCGTGAGATTCTGTATTTCAATCATGCCTTTTCCCCATTTCAATTCTTATTTGCTGCATAAATTGGCATTTCCATCCGTTTCGCCACAACAACCAGTACGCCAGCCAATGCCGCGTCAATCAGCATGTATCCACACACCATTTTGATATATGCGCTCCACTCCTGTTTAGGATGCGACACAACAATCAGTCGAAATAGCGCCCACATTTTAGGCAGAAAAAAGTCTGGCGTATCAACCATTAAGATGGTATCCAGCATCAAAACGACGCTATACAAAATAACGCCCTGCGGCCCGTATCCTAACAAGCCGCATAGCAAAATACTCCATGTCATGGTTAGCCAAAACAAGAAAATCGGTACAATCGACAAAAGGCTTGTCTGAATCGGCGTTAGATTCTGGCGAATCCATGCCGAAACGTAGCTGAGTTCCGGCATTTCTCCTGCCGCTATTCGGACATTGTCACTCCATCCCTTGCCCTGAACAACAACGGGGATGAGCATCAATGCAGTCAACGCAATCAGCACTGCAAGCATCAATACGACCAACAGCAGGCAATACAACATCTGTGCTACAATCCAACGCACTCTTGTTGACCGTATCAATGTATATTGTTGAAAAGGGATTCTCCTTGGCAGTTCAGACACCATAATTAAAAATGTTACGCTTGTCAGATTAAAGCTGTTAAACCCTGTCATTAAAAACCATGCAATGCTTTCTTCCATGTTCATTGTGTAATTTTTACGCGCTAAACCCGTCGCATAACCGCGAACCGTCAAGAAGCAGCAGCACACGATAAAAACCATCATCAACAGCGTTCTTGGCGTTCGCCAGAAAGCATCCAGATTTCCTTGAATCATCGCCGCCGTTGATGAAAGGATATTCCCTCTTTTCCGTTTATCCATTGCAGGCAATCTCCCTCAATTTTTTGATATACAAAATCACGCTGACTCCCGCTAACACGGCATAAACGAGAAATGTCTTTCCCGCCAAAGCCCATGTTAGGCTATCATTATAGAGTGAAGCTGGAAATGGAAACGTTCTTCCAAACACCGCATGTGGCAGCCCGCTCATCCACAAATAATATATACACGACGGAATAACCAGCACCATCAACTTGTCCCGCACATATACCGCAGTCGTGACACCTACGATTGCCCATATACCGCCCGAAAATGCAATCATCAGTGTCATCCAGATATAAATCGGGAGTCCACACAGGATATATTGCCACGAGTTATAAATACAGCCGTCCGCAAAATCAATGACCAGATAATCGTATATGTTCACGTCGCATGGTTTCGCAATGATATTCCACAAAACGGCCTGTGCCGCAAATGCGCCGCCGGCAACGATCGCGCCGCTTAAAAATGCTGCAATCAACTTACCTTTCGCATACTGAGCCACAGAGCTTTTGAAAATTCTCTGTTCAGCAAACAGCGTTCTGATTTCTTCTACTTGCAAAGGTGCAGCCGGAATACTGGCAAGGAACGGCATCAGCAGCATAATTCCGCCAAAGAAAATCCCGCCAATCGTAAGTTGGAGAGCCGATTCCCGATACGCAAAATCCCAGTCCCATATTTCAATCCATATAGGTATTGAATATCCATTAAAGCACAGTAGCATCACCAGCAATGCCAGATAAATTTTGCCATCACTGAAAATGAGCTTCATTTCTTTTTTCATACGCGGTCTTTTTCTCTCCTCCTTGAAATTTTTTGAGGTCTATGTTTATTGTACTGAATCCCACGTCACAATTTTCGGCACAACACGGCGTTTCGCACTTCTATCGTTGTAATCCATCAATTCACCCTTTTGAGCTTCAAAAACAACTTCCGCTCTTTCAATGCCATCATCCACAATCTCACCACCGGCGCCATACTTCGGTTCAAACTCCTTTTTAACATTCCGCGTATATCCACCCTTCACATACCAAACCGGAAGCAGCCAAAACACATCCTTCTCTTGTGGATCCAGATACGGAGCATAAGCAAGCTGTACCTTGTCAATGTTCCGCAGGTGTCCCGCTTCGATTTCTGTTTCAATCGCTTTTTTTGCATCTCCAAAGGAAAGAATCGGAACATCCTCATACGGAGTATCTACAACTTGAAGAAGAGTTGCCCACAGCTTAAAACTGTCTGCATCCCATATTGCTCCGCTTACGCCTGCCGCATCCGGCCATGCTTCCTTTCCTCGGCTGTCATAACATTCTCGACACGATTGATATTGAACGCCTGCAAATTTCTGATACAGTTCAATGCAATATTCTCCCGTTTTGCTGATAGGCTGAGTATACACCCGCTCTCCATTGGTTTTTTTATACTTCCAAACACGGTCATACACCGTTATAGGCCCCAAAACAAAATCATCTTCTCCATAGCCCGTTAAGCCTTTTAACTTGTTTTCAAACATTTCAATCGCCTGCTGCGCGGTTAAAGGATGATCTTCCGCTTGAATCTGGGGAATTTCACCGTCTGCAAAGTAATATCTGTTCTTGTAATCCTCATTGTTTCCCAGAATTTCCGGTTCTCCATCCTTCGATATGACATAAAGCTGCCCGACTTCATTGTAGACAACCTCCGAATATAGAAGCAGCTTTAAGCCATTTACAGGTGAAGCACCCGTTACCCGAATAACCGGAAGTTTTTCTACATCCGGCACATCAATTTGAGCATCAATCTGAATGGTTCTCCACTTTGTTTCATAGCTTTCCGTCCATCTTTCCGGCGTGTTTTCCTGAACTTCTTTGATGGATTGCCATTCAGCTTTCGCTGTTCCTCCGTTCACCCCAAATAGTACAACCAGTGCAAGAGCCGCCATCGTCCATGTGCGTTTTTTCATCGTATTCTCCTCTCTATTGCAAAAGGGAGCGAATACCGCTCAGCATTCGCTCCCTTTGTCAATCTGTTCAGTTCACCTTGAAATAGCCAGAAATGACAAATTCTTCGAGGCCTTCATAAGTGTTATAAATCTTCGTCAAAACGAATTTCGCTCAGCTCTGCATTTTTCGCATATATTTTCAAAAATCGTTGAGCCTGCTCATAAACCTGTGTATGACTCGATATCACATAGCACCTCATTTCAGGCTGTGAAAGTCTAAAAACTTGTTCTCCGAGCCTAAGAGAGATAACAGAATTCGAGACTTCTCTTTCCTCACTTTTAGTTGTCTCTAAAACAACCTCTTTGAATAAAGCCGTTTCTTTATCTGCGCTTATATACCCAGAAATTCTACTCCACAATTCACTTCCGTCTTTCTGTAAAAACAACGGTGAATTAGGAAACCTGCTTGAGTTTTCCAGCACATACAGATTGGTTCCATGTTCGTCATTATAATCTGACACTTTATCAGCTATTTCAAGAAGTATATCCCAGCTCAACTCTTTTTCGGGGACAGACAATCCCATTTTCTTCCACAGTTCCAGATGCTGCACCTTAAATTCCGTCCTGTAATTTTTGATTGCACATCCGTACACATCATTTCCAAACTTTACAGTGCTGGACACATCATCAATCTCTATCGGAAGTATGTCTCCATTTTCCGCCGCTTTCTGCATTTGTTTATACGTCATAATCTGAATATCTGCTGGTTCATCCTGTACAGAGTACTTTATTTCATCTCCATTTTGAACGTATTCTTCTATCGTACACCTCATTCGTTCGGATTCTGCCGTATATTCGATTACAAGTTCTTTCTGCGCCAATGCACAGTTGCATATCAACAGTAGAATCCCAAATGCCATTATTGGTACACGAACAAATACCGCGCTTTCTTTTTTCATGGGGTTTTCTCCTTTTTTCTATCTACCTATATAGACACCTCTCCCTGCAATTTTATCTCCATTTTTTGAAAAAAATTATTTTATCCGTGTAACGCTTTTTGCTACTTTCAAAGCGTCTTCTTCCACTTCTCCGTCAAAAACCACTGAGAGGATTCTATTTTGTTCATTCCATGAAACAATCGTTAAGTCTGCTTTCACCGAAACCAAAGCAGTATTTCCATGAATCTCCGTATAATATACTTGCGCGTTTTCCGTATCAATATTTGATTCCGCATCTTCCGTCATTTCTTCAAAAGTCAAATATTCATTATTCTTATTTTCGAAGCTGATTAAGAATATTTGCTCTGACAAGTTCTCTACGTTTATAACCTCGAACCCATCTGGAATATACGTGGGATAGTACATTCCTTCCCATCCATTAGGAACATCAAAGGCTTTTTGCTCATCTTCTCGCAGCCCAATCGCGGTATATTGCCCATGATCTTCTGCGAACATCGAAAACACGCGCACTCGAAAGGTTTCACTCGACGCAAACGCAGTCGTAAGCCCGATGCACAGAATTCCCAAAGCGGCTACCGCGAAGCGCATCGTTCTAGGCGCTACTGTAAAAAACTGCTTTTTCAGACTGATCCACCGCAAACGACGCATCATTTTCTCCATGCGCTTTTCTCTGCTTGTTTCCAGAAACTCCAAATAACGTTGATCCTCTGGTGAACTTTCCAACAGTGAATCAGCTTCTTCATCCCGTATCTCTCTCATTGCTTTTGAAATCAAGACTTTCTGATATTCGGCTCTCAGCTTTTGATCGTCCTGATACTCCGATTTATTCTTTTTTTTCAATTCAACTCCACCTCTTCAAGTATCCTTCTCAGGTGCTTATATGTCCTTTCCAAAATTCCGCCAATATTCTGGGGCTTCACCCCGATCTGCTGTGCGATTTGCTTATATGTCAGTTCTTCATCAAAACGCATCGACAATATCCACTGTTCTTTTTCAGAAAGTTTTTGAACGGCTTTTTTCAAGCGCTGTTTTTCTGCTGCAATAATGATTTGTTCCTCAATCGGCATCTCATTTGCCGCCAGTTCTTGTGTGCATTCTTCATCTACGGTAAATGAATACTGGTTTATCCTTTTCATTCGTCTTAAACGATTGATCGAAGCATGTTCAACAGTTATAATGATATATCTTCTCAAGCTCATATCGGAAAGCTGTCTAAGTGTCGATATGCGTTTCATAAGCGTCAGACATGCATCACTTACAGCATCTAACGATTCTTCCTCATTTCTCAAAACGGTCAACGCCTTCTTGAACATCATCAATTCATAGTCAATATATAACTGTTGAAAAAACGCCCGATCATCTTCACTGTGCATTGTCCAAGCTACGGTGTAAAATGCTAGCATTTGTGCTTGATTCACCCCCTGAATACATTTTTTCTTTCTTTAATAGAGACGCTTATTGGGTTCATCGACAGTTCCAAGTTACAGCAAAAGATGCGGGTTGGCAAGTCCTTCTCGCGTTCATTTCAACAATTATCGCATAATGAACCTAAAAAGCTGTTGCAGCCCGCCATATAACGCTTCGACAAAATTTGGTTTCGAGCTGGCATCCTCACATTTCAGGAATGTGATATTCTGTGCGTCGGGATTCTCTGCAATGATCTCAGCGACGACGTTATCCGGTATTCCCGAAGCCTCGCTATGAATGGTGACCTTCGTTTCTCCACGCGCCCCAGCACAGAAACAGATGAGCATTGCGCACGTGGCAAACACGGCCATACGTATTTTCATAAACGTCTCCTTTCCTCCAGAAGAATCTATTTCTTGTTCTTCCTGTTTCTCTATTGATATAGACGCTTGAGCCTTCCGTTTTATCTCGTTTTTTTCATATAAATTTTCTGTTTTTCTGTTTTCCGTGCTTTTTATGTGGTATAGTAGAAATATCATTCATACATGAGGAGTCGATATTGATGAAAGCCGTTATTTATGCCCGCTATTCTTCCGACAACCAGCGCGAGGAATCCATCGAAGGACAAATCCGCGAGTGTACGGCTTTCGCGGAGAAGAACGACATCACCGTTTTGAAGCACTACATCGACCGCGCCTATTCCGCGCGGACAGACCATCGTCCCGCGTTTCAGGAGATGATTAAGGACAGCGACAAGCACCTGTTCGATATGGTCATCGTCTGGAAACTCGACCGTTTTTCCCGCGACCGTTACGACAGCGCCCGCTATAAGGTGCTGCTCAAGAAGAACAACGTCCGCGTCGTTTCCGCAACCGAGGTGATTTCTTCCGGCGCAGACGGCATCCTGCTGGAATCCGTCTTGGAGGGCTTTGCAGAGTATTATTCCGCCGATTTGGCTGAAAAGGTCAATCGCGGTATGACCGAAAATGTACTCAACAAAAAATGCAACGGCGGCACACGCCCCGTTGGATATGTCGTAGATAAGGAGCATCATTTTCAAATCGACCCGTTGACCGCGCCTTTTGTGCTGGAAGCCTTTAATCGGTATGCGGAAGGGGCAACCATGAAAGAAATTTCAAACTATCTCAAAGAAAAAGGCGTAAAGAACACGCTGGGCGGCGATATTCAGCCCAGCAGCGTTCAACGGATGCTCAACAACCGCCGCTATATCGGGGAATACACCTTCCGCGATATCGTCATTCCAGACGGTATTCCCGCCATTGTTCCGAAAGAGCTGTTCGACCGAGTACAGGAAAAGATGGCAAAAAACAAGAAAGCCCCTGCCCGACACAAGGCAGAGGACGATTATCTGCTGACAACCAAACTGTTTTGCGGCTACTGCGGAGCGTATCTTTGCGGCGAAAGCGGAACGAGCCGAACGGGAGTTGTTCATCACTATTACAAGTGTGTGTCTGTTAAGAAAAAACGCACCGACTGTCATAAAAAGCCCGTCCGCAAGGAGTGGCTGGAAGATATGGTTGTCAACGCAACGATGAAAATGCTGATGAATGACGCGACCATTGATGCGATTGTTTCCGCGCTGATGACCTTGCAGGATGCGGAAAACACTGCGTTGCCACTGTATGAAAAGCAGCTTCGAGAAGTAAAAAGCTCCATTGATAACCTGTTAAACGCCATCCAGCAGGGTATCTTCACACGATCTACAAAAGAGCGCTTGGACGAGCTGGAAGCATCGCGGGATGAACTCGAAAACAAAATCGCGGTTGAAAAGCTGGCAAAACCTCGAATTACCGAAGAACAGCTCCGCTTTTTCCTTGAACGGTTTCGAAAGATGGATGTTACCCGGAAATCGCAGCGCAAGATGCTGATTGATACGTTTGTTAACGCCATTTTCCTGTATGATGACAAGATGGTGCTGACCTACAATTTCCACGAAAGCACCGAAACAATTACGTTTGGGGAACTGCAAGAAGTTCTCCCCAACGGGTTTCGCGGTTCGGATATGAATTTGGCTACTGAGCCAGAAACATGCGTCCGATCTTGAATCGGGCGTTTTTCTTTTTCTCTTCTTTTTGAATTCATCTTCTGATTCGTTTTTTGCGGATTTGCGCCGTGCATCCGGGGCGCCGGATAAGCAAAAAACGGCGCGCCATGCAGCGCGCCGCCGACATTGAAATTCAGCCGATGCTTTCGGCGTAATACCGGGGCAGATAGTCCACCAGATGCGCGAGCGCGGCCTTGGCGTTGTCCGCGCGCCAAACGAGGTCGGTCTGCACCTGCGGCCCGTCCGCAAACGGAACGCGCACCAGATCGTCCGCGATGAAGAGCACCGGGTAGAGCGAGAGCATCACGCAAGGCTGGGAGCGCAGATTGGTGACGATTTCGCGCGTGGTTCGGCCGTTGCGGCTGCTGAATTGCGAGCGCTGGGCGCGGATCTGCGTCTCATGCCAGGTTTTGATTTTGAAGGGATCGTCGTTATCCAACAGGCAGAGCGTGTCCTGCAGGTCGTGCAGCGTCAGGCTTTCGCGCTCGGCCAGCGGGTGATTGCGCGACATCACGCAGTATTCCGGATTGGAGAACAGCGTCGTCTGCTTCAATTCATCCTGAACGGTAATCAACTGATGCGGCGCGACGATGGCGTCCAGTTGGCGGGTGAGCAGGCGATCCACCAGCTCCGTGGACGGCGGCAGATGGGTGTCGATGCGGAACGCCGGATAGAGCGAGGAGAACGCATAGATGGCGTGGTAAAACATCCAGTCGCCCTCGGGAAAGTAGTGGCCGAGCGTGAGGCAGCCGTCTTCGTTCCGGGCGATTTGCTTACATTCCGATACGATGCTTTGAAGCTGCTCGACGGCGGGGCGCATGCGCTCCTCAAAGCGCTGACCGGCGGGGGTGAGCGAAATGGCGCGGTAGCTGCGGACGAACAGGGAAAAGCCCAGCTCTTCTTCAAGCGCGGCGATTTGGTGGGTGACGGTGGGCTGCGTCATAAACAGCGCCTGCGCGGCGCGGGAAAAGCTCTGATATTTGGAAACCGTCAGAAAACATTCGATTTGCTTCTCGTTCAAAGGGCATGCATCCTTCCCGAAATTTACAGACTGGCGAATGGCCAAAATACGGCATTATTTTTCATTATAGCATAAAATGACGATAAAACGACGGGTTCATCACAAATAATCGCAAATTATCGAATAGAACTTTCTTATCGTGACGAATAAAAAACAAAATTTGACAAAAAAGTATCGAGCATCCATAATGAGAGGCGAAACGGGGCGGGGAGACGATAGAAAACGCCCCCGGGGAAACGACATGAGGAACGACCCGAGGAATGAAAGGAAGGACCTATTTATGAAGAAGACGCTTTGGACTTTGACCTCCGCGGCGGCGCTGCTTTGCGTGGCCGCCATGGCGACGGCGGAAGCTCCCGTTGCGACGGGCGAGACCGCGTGGCTG
>OLPV01002169.1_pt1 | contig 13295 bp, 10 predicted proteins | sample 1671961 | NCBI WGS metagenome assembly OLPV01 (sample SAMEA3136630, study PRJEB25190) | human gut metagenome | biome: human gut; feature: human-associated habitat; material: faeces | place: Austria | collected 2013
CGGCGGGCCAGCCGTTCATGGAATTATAGTCCGCCGAGGTCTTGACGATCTGGATCTGTCCGGTGATGGGGGTATTCTTCCATTCGATTTCCGTGGTTTCACCAGACTTTACATACACGGTCTTTTTCTGTGTGTCGGGGATATAGCCCTCATTCTCCAGTTCCCGCAGATAGTAGCGGCCATCCTCCAGCCCCTCAAACCGGACGTAGCCCCGGTCATCGCTGGTTTCCTGCGCGATGGGGTTGTTGCCGCTGTCACAGAGAATGAAGGAAACGCCGGGGATGCCCTCGCCGGTGGCCGAATCGACCTTGTGGATCAAAATGCCGGAGATGGCCTTGTTGGTGATCTCAAGCGTGGCGGTCTGACCATCCCTGACCTCGACCCGGTGGGGCGTACCATCCAGACGGTAGCCCTCGGCAGCCTTCAATTCCGTCACGGTGTACCAGCCGTTTTCCGCTTCGGGGAGATGGATCACGCCGTTTTCATCGGTGGTGAAGGTGCCGACGATCTCGCCATCCATTTTCCGGATCTCAAACTGGACGCCGGGGATGCGTGCTCCGTTTTTTTCGTCCTTCTTAATGACGGTAAGCCCGCCCGCGCGGACATTATAAAAGCGAAGGGTCTGCACCTCACCCGCCTTGATGAGAATGGATTTCGGGGAACTATCCAGCACAAAGCCCTCCACGGTCTTGACCTCCCGCGCCGTAACGGTGGTGCCGGGGATCAGGTCATGGATAACGACGCGGCCATTCTCATCGGTGATGAACTCTCCGTTGCTTCTGCCTACAACAGCGCCGCTGCTGTCGGTGACAAGGAAGGTCACGCCCTTCAGCGGCGTTGTGGTGCCCTCGATATACTTTTCGATCACAAGGGTGGTGCTGGGCGTGTTGGTGAAATGCAGTGTCTGGGTGTCATTGGGATTGACCACCACGGTCTGGGTGCGGCTGGCCTCGTCGATGGTGTAGCCTGGAATGGTGGCCGTTTCCGTCACCACCAGCGTCCCCACCACACCATTGATGGTGATTTTGCCGTCCTTATCGGTGAAGTACAGGCCGTTGCTGCTGATCTGTCCGTTTTCAGCGGGTACAAACGCGCCGGTAGAGGTCGTCACCTTGAAGGTCACACCCTGCAAGGGCTTCCCGGTGAGGGAATCCCGCTTGTCGATCACCAGCGTTCCGGCCTTGGAGTTTTTCACGATGACAGTCTGCGTATCGCCGTTTTTGCCGATGACCACGTTTGTGGACGCACGATCCATCACATACCCTGTCGGGGCCTTGATCTCATTGATGACATAAGCGCCGGGGGCCAGATTGGTGATCGTGATCTCGCCCTGCCCATCCGTGGTAAAGATGCCGTTTTGCGTCAGTGTCGCGGTGCCGATCACGCCGTCCAGCCCCACCTCACAGCCAGCGGCAGTGGTCACCCGGAACTCCGCGCCGGGGAGGGGCTGGCCCGTGGTGCTGTCCCGTTTCTGGATGATGAGCTTACCCTTGGGCTGGTTCTTGAAGGTCAGGCTGACCGTGCGGCCTTCCTTGATCTGAACGGTCTGGCTCTGGGTATCAATGATATAGCCGTCCGGAGCCTTCGTTTCCGTCACAATGACGCTCTTGCCGGGTTTCAGGCCGGGGACGCGGATCTCGCCGTGTTCGTCCGTCCGGAAGATGCCATTGGCGTCCCCGATCAGCGTACCGTCCGCGTAGGTGATCTTGAATTCCGCGTTGGCGAGGGTCACGCTGGGGTTCACGGAACAGACCTTGCGGATCAGCAGGATGCCGTCCGGGGCGTTGTCAAAGCGGACGGTGACCACACTCTGCTCACCGCTGTCCGCCAGATAGATCGTTTCGGATGCGTTGATGATGGAGTACCCATCGGCAGGGTCAACCTCCTCCACGATATAGGTACCCGCGGTCAGGCCCGTCCAGATGACGGTGCCGTTCTTGCCGGTAACCTTCTGCCCGATGGTCGTGCCGCCGGTGCCGGAGGTGCCGCCCAAAAACCGCAGCTGGAAGGTGCAGCCGGGGAGTGCCGCATGGGTCACGCTGTCATACTTCTCAACAACGATGGCATTCAGCGGAGTATTCTGGAAGGTCAGGGTTTTGCTCTCACTGCCGTGGAGGATGCTCTTCTGGGTGGAGGGTTCCTTCATCTGGAAACCGGAAGCGGGTTCCACTTCCGTCACGGTGTACTCGCCGGGATAGAGCCGCTTGCCCTGCTCATGGAGCCGGATCTCACCCTTGGCATCTGTGAGGATATTTCCGTAATCGATGGTGGCAGGGGCCTCGGCGGATTCGCCGCTGCTGGTGTAAGTGATGTGGAACTTGGCTCCCTCCACAGGCGCGCCAGCCACGCTGTCCTCCTTGTAGATGGTGAGCTGGGGCATTTTCCGATTTTTGAAAGTGACATTCACCTCGTCACCGGCGTTCAGGCTGACGGTCTGCTCCCTGTCGGCGTTTTTGCTGGGCAGGTAGTACGGAGTGGGAACAGATTTTTCCGTAATTTTGTAACTGCCGGGGGCCACGCGGTCCGTCACCGTGCCGTCCGCGCCGGTGGTCCAATCGGCGGAGAAATCACTGTCGATGCCCTCTACGGTGAACACGGTGCCGGGGATGGGCTTGGAATCCTCCGCGTCGATTTTGGTGACGGTCAGCCGGGGCATTTTCAGGTTTTCAAATACGAGGTTTTGATCGTCGCCGGGACCGAGGTAGATCGTCTGGATCGTCTCGCCGCCCACCACATAGGGGTCAGGGACGGATGTTTCCTTTACTTCATAGCTGTCCACCGGGACAGCGGTGAGAACCGCCTTGCCGTCCGGCCCGGTGGTGACGTCCTGATGATAGCCGTAATGGATGCCCTTGATCTCAAAGACCGTGCCGGGGATGGGCTGCTTGGTCTGCTTATCCAGCTTCTGGATCGTCAGATTGGGAAGCTTCTGGTCTTTGGCCGTTACGGTCACAGTGCCGCCGCTATTGACGGTAACCTGATCCACATGGGCGCAGACGGGGGCGGTCAGCTTGGCGTAGGGGGCGGGGGCGCTGACCTCTACAAAGGCGTACATACCCTCCGTCACATTGGGGACGGTGATCCTGCCGGAGGCGTCTGTGACCTCCGTGCCGATCAGCTGCCCGTCCCGGAGGACGTGGAATACCGCGCCGGGGAGGGGCGCGTTGGCGTCGGTCAGCTTGATGAGCTGGATCTTTACCTTTGCGTCATTCTCAAAAACGAGAGATACGTCCGTTTTGCCGTCCCAATGGAATTCCTGACGGACTTTGCCGGCGTCCTTGCTCAGAGAGTAGCCGTTGGGCGGCGTCATTTCTTCCGCCACATAGCTGCCGATGGGCATGGTATCCCAAGGCACATCCGTGAGCGCGCCGCCCGCTCCGGTGGTATAGGTGCCGGTGAAATTGTTATCCACGCCGGTGATCTTGATGACCGCCCCGGCGAGACCTCTGGTGGGATCGTCCGCGTCCACCTTGCGGATCTTACCGGTGGCGGTGACGGTTGGGGTGTCTGTAAAGGTGATCGTCACGGTGCTGCTGCCGTTGTTCGGCAGGACCACATATTCGGGCCCCGCGTTGTCGATCTCGTAGCCGTTCGGAGCCGCCGTTTCTGTCACAGCGTAGGTTCCGGCGTCCAAGGGAGAGAAGGTATAGGTGCCATCCGCGCCGGTGACGATGTCCTTGGAGAAGGAGCCATTGGTGGATTCCACGTGGAACCGCGCTCCGGCAAGGCCCTTGGTGGGGTTGGTGGCGTCTACCTTCTTGACCACCAGCTTGTACTGCTCGTTTGTGACGGTAAGACTGCCGATCATAACGCTCTGGACAGTGCTGGCGGGGTGTGCGGCAGAGCCCGCGCCGGTGAAGGAATACTCTTTTACGTCGCAATCGCCCCAAACATCCTGCTTGCCAAGATCCAGGATATATTTCGCCCGGTCCCGGAATGTGGCGCCGTCGCAAGTCTGGTCGATACTGGTATAGCTTGCGCCCTTCAGCGAGTTCCAGACGTACATCAATTCCTCCGCGCAGGCGGTGGAGGGATCACCCAGGGAGCCGTCCTTATACCGCCACACGATTGCCTGTACCCAGGCGTTCATGTACCAGCTATAACCGGAATCCCAGATGTCATCCACGCCAAGGGCTTGGGCCTTGTCCGTGAAGATGCCGAGGGAGTGGGCGTAGTAATAGGCCATCATCATTTTGACGGTGGGATCGGTGACAGGCTTCGGATCGCCCCAGGTCTGGCCGATCAGAGAGGTGCCCATGCCGCCGCCCTTCGTCCCGCAGAAGCCCACGGAGGTCTTCCCGGCCACGCCGTAATACATCTGGTGCATTGTGCATCTGCCAAGGCTGGCAGACTGATAGGAAACACCGCTCATGCCGAACCGCTCTAACTTGATGGTGTCGGCCCCCGCCGCAAGCGCGGCAGTGGGGAGCAGGCCGAGAACGCAGATCAGGGCCAGCAGCATCGCGGTCACGCGATTTTTCAATGAATGCCATGTCTTTTTCATCGTTATTTGACCTTTCTTTTTAGATTTGCTCATTAGATTTGCTCATAAGAAATGGCCTTCCAGCATTGCTGGAAGGCCATTTGAGTCTGTCGATAAAGCAGAAGATTCTCCGCGACGGTAAGGAAGGGTGTGCGCGGGAAACCCAAGAAGGGTGTCCCGCGCCATTGAAATCCTAAGTTTTCAGAACTTTTATAATGTTCTGAAAACTTGTTCAGCGGGGAGAAAAAACTTTTTCGACACGCTGAAATGGCCTTCCGGCAATGCTGGAAGGCCATTTGAGCATATTGAGTTGCGGATAGGTTATGCGTAGGGATTGTGCGCGTTGGGATCACCAACGAACAGGAAGCAGATCGTTCCGCCCTCATCAGCTGAGATCCCGACGCCGATGGTGTCGCAATCAGGGTTTATCATTGTCTGGAAGTGGCCGGGAGAATTCCGCCAATTTTCCACTGCCCGCTCTGCGGTTTCAGAGGCGGGCACATTTGCGAATGCGGTGATGTTCGATCCAAATCCATGGGGATACCCGGAGGCTGCTACCGCCTCGCACTCCACCTTATTCTGATGGTATGCGACACGCAGGGACGCGCAATGCTGCGCCGCGTCCATCAGAGCCGCGTTGACCGTCAGCTCCGGCGCGCCGTTTTCCCGGCGTACCTGGTTGACCAGCCGGACGATCTCCTGCCGTGCCGCGTCTGTCTGACTGGCGCCGGATTCCGGAATGCTCGCGCCTTGCTTGCCGTCAACTACCGTCAGCGTTAAAGTGGCGGTCTTGCCATGCTGATCGGTCACGACCACGTCGGATGTGCCGCTGCTGACCGCGATAGCGGTCCAGAAGCCGGAGGCATTCTCAACGCGGATGACATTGGGCTGCGTGGAGACCACACTTTTTATATCCGCGCTGGGACTGATATTCAAGCCGCTGCGGTCTCCGGGGTGGAGGGTGCTGCCCTTGTAGCTGCTGACGCGGATGCCTGATTCGGCAGGGGCGATCCCCGTGTATGGATGTCCGGTGTCGATGTGGACTCCGGCGTTCCAATACACATTGAAACCGACCTGTTCGCCCATGTCCCGCAGCTTCACATAGTTGTGTCCCGCAATGTTGTAGGCTTCCATTTCCACCTGCTGACCATCCACAAAGATGGGCTGCCAGGTAGGTTCCGCCGTGATCCCGGCTGCGACCGCGATAGAGCCGCCGGTCAGCGCCGCGCCGATCACCATGCCGGTGAGCATCATACTGACATTCTTTCTCACATTTTTGCTCTCGTTCATCTTTCTGCCTCCATTCTAACTGTGTATGTGTGGAAATCTTCTTCGCAGCTTCACCATATCACAAGTAAGGGGCAGAAGTCGAACAGAACCGATTCGGCAAAAGGGAGAAAGATTCAGACCTCCGCTGCGGTGACGCACCAGCGCTGGTCCCGCTGGTTGCGGACGCAGGTGTAAAGCGTGAGCATATTCTCGCCGGAGTCCGAAAGGCCGCTGCGGTCCGTCTCGCTGACCTTGCTGACATCCGTCACCTTGTAGGTGCGGGTGCCCAGCTTGGTGGTCAGGGTAATTTTGTCCCCGATGTCCAGCGTGTGGATCTGGCCGAAGTAGCTGTTGGCGCCCCGGTTATGGGCGGCGAGGCAGACGTTGCCGTTCCAGATGGAGGTGTCCTCGAAGTGCCCGATCCCCTTGGCAAGCGTCTTGCTGTCCGTGCCCTGATAGATTCTCACGCTCAGATCCAGCGCGGGGATCTCCAGCCTGCCGAGGGAGCCGTTTTTGTAGTAGAGGTCGCCCGTCACCTCTGTGAACAGCACGGCGGGCTGATAGCCGCTGCCGCCATTTACCGTGCTGTCTGGGGTGATGACGCCGGAGGCACTGCCGCCAATGACCGCGCCGGACGCGGGAATACCACCGGGGGCAAGGTTGGGCGTGAGGTACTCGCCGGTATGGAGCGAATTCATGCTCTCTGAGCCAAATGCAGGCGGAATAAGCGCGGCATTTTTGCTCATGTCGGCGTTTTTCATAGCGCCGCCGTCCGCCGTGTGGATGACCTCGATAGATGTATCCCCGCCAAAGTCAAAGTCCTTCGGAGGGGCGATGCTGTATTCCAGCGCCGAGGCGCTGGCCGCAAGGGATGCCATCATACTGACGGCAAGTGCGAAAGTCAAAATCTTTTTCATTCTGTATCCTCCTCATCCGCGTTTTCTTTTCTGTGCTTCACCAGCAGCGCGCCGCCGACGCCCGCGCCTGCCGCGGCCACGATCCCAATGGGAATGAGCACATAGGACCAGCGGAACGCGGACGCCGTGGCGGGTGTCTCCGCAGGCTCCGTGGGCTGGATGGGCGTTCCCTCAAAGATAGCCACATAGCGGACACGGTTCAGGGCGATCCGGCTGACGGTTCCGGAATAATCCGCCGTGACGGTATAGCCTTTCACATAGCTGCTGGTGGCGCTGCCGGAATAGGTGGCAACGGCCGTGTAGCGATCCGCCACGGCGTAACCGTCCATGTTAGCGGTGTTGTCCGTCTGCCACTGGATGTCCGTGAGCGTCAGGGTCTTGCCGTTTTCCGTAATGGTTTTGGGAAGATACTGCGTATCCTGTTCGGCAAGGTTAGGATAGCTGCGCTTGGTGGTGATTTCCTTGGTGGCGCTGCCGTAGCCGGACGGCTCCACCTGCACGGTATCAAGTCGGAGCGTCAGGGTCCCCATGAGGCCATCATCTGTGATGAATTCCCGCTCCTGCGGCAGCAGCGCCAGCACAGATTCCATGTCTTTCTTGGCGCTTTCAACGGAAATGTGCTCCGTGTGCTGGCGGCTCTCGTTTTCCGGAAGCTCCTGCTTCAGAAGGTCCGTCAGGGTGTAGTGGAAGCCGTCCTGCCGGAAGTCCGAGCGGGGGATACCGGCAGGATCATCTTCGGGGCTCAGGTCATAGATCTTTTTCAGTTCCGTGCCGTCGTCACCGCGAACGATGGCGGTGGGGTAGCAAACCTTGGCGTTCGGTACCGCAGGCTCAAAGTCCGCCGCCAGCGCGGTGGGCGTCAGCGCCAAGGTCAGGCACAGCGCCGCGGCGCAAAGGGAAAGCATTCGTTTCATTTTGTGTTCCTCCTTAATGTTTCTTCATTTTATAGTGATCTCTTGTCTGCTCCAGCAGCAGGTCATATTCCCAAGGCTCTACTTCTAAGGAGAGGTAGGCGCCGTCTTTCGTCATGCCGTCCACCCGATAGCGCAGCACCAGAGGAAGCTGCCGCTGTTTTTTCACATCCTGGGGTGAGAGCCAGCCAGCACCTTCTACAAAAACAGCGCGAATGGCGGAATCATAGTTTTCTTCATAGCCCTGCCAGAGAAGGGCCTCCCGCAGTTCTTTCCGCAGCTTTCTGCGCTGGGGAATGGGGATCAGGCGCTCCGGCTCCAGCAGAAAGCGGGGACGCAGGGTTTCCAAGCAAACATCCAGCGCGTCTTTCAGAGCAGCGTTCTTTTTCGTCAAGCTGTCGCGCCGGTGATCTGCCGCCAGAACATCCTCGCCCTGGGCATCGCCGGGGAAAAGACGCACACAGCGGATGAGTTCATAGGCGTGGGCATCATCCGCCATGCCGAGGACGCGGGCCCCATCCATAGGGAGCGACCGGTAATGGGAGATCGCATCATTCAACGCGGAAAAACGTTTCACACCCCAGCCGGATCTTCCGGGCCGAAGATCGTCCACGGTGTAATAGGTCATGCTCATGCAAGTATCCTCCTCACTTCATTTTCATACCGCCCATTGTGGGGGCGTCCGTCTGTTCCTGTGTCATCAGTTCCTCCAGCTTTTCCCGCGCCCAGTCGGGCAGGTATTTTTCGTCCAGCACACCGATGAAATCCTCCCGGTTCCATCTGGCTGTTTCTCCGTCCGAGAGGCAGGTGGCAAAGACTGCTCGACCACTGGAATGAGGCTCGCAGCCAAAGCCGCTCCGAGCATACAGAAGTTGGTAATCCTGCCCCCAATACTGCTCCCGCAGCGCCTCCGGTGACAGCACCAGCACCTTGCCGGTGAAGTCCTGCTTCGCGCGGTCACCAACGCAATGCTCCGCGCCAAAGAGATTTAACGCCTGCACTGCCTTACGGTAGAAAGTGACGAAGCCATCCAGCACAGCCGGATGGCTTCGGACAACAAAATCGCTGTTGTGGTTGATGTCTTTGGGGATGCAGGCGCGCTCCGCCCACTGCTTGTTGGCATGACCGAAGCGCCCGTCCCACTTGAGTTCGTGCAAGGTGTTGGCAAGCACCCACGCAGTGCGCTTGTAGCCGTATTCCTCCAGCACCGGCGTGATACAGTCCTTGTCCAGATGCATTCCGTCGAAGCTCTGACGGATGGCGTCCTCGATGGCGTTGCGGCAGGCGATGTTCGCCTTGTGGCTCTCCCGCCAGAGGGGAAGCTCGTCCCGCTCTCTCGCCTCGGCGGAGGAATAAGGGTAGAGATAGGTGTCATTCATTCTGAGATTTCCTCCTTTTCCAACAGACGGCATACGCCCTCCAGCTGCACACCGGAATCCTCCAGCATGGTGCGAACATCATCGTCCAGCTCGTCGATGAGCACATCCGCGGCGGTTTTCTCCGCTGCCTGCACGATGACTCTGCCCTCCTCTACAAAGGACTCCAGCGCGGCAGTGGGCGAGATCCCCGCCTCCGCCAGCTGACAGGGTGGAATTTCAAGGCCGGAGCATTGGGGTTTGCGTTCACAGGCACCGCATGCCGTTTCCGTCATTCCGGCCTCCATTGCCATCTGGCTTCTCTCCGCCAGACGGGAGATCAGCTGCGGCGTTACGGTGGAAAGCAGAGAAATGGTTTTCAGCAGCTCTGCCACGGTGGGATCTCCCGGCAGCAGCAGAACACAGCCGCTGTCGGTATGGAGGATCAGGTCGCTGACATCTGCAAGGCCGGAGAGCTGCAGCGCGGCGCGGGGAATGGCAAGGGTCTTGTTCGCGGGGTCATGGTTCAAATGGAATTTCATGATGTTTGCCTCCTATTTTTTGATTTGTTTAACATTTCAATGGGCACTTTGGCTCGTGGATCATCTCATAGCGGGTATCGCCGTCACCGCCCAGCAGGTTTTCCAAGGAGAGCTGCCAGCAAGCCTTACGGGGATCATAGTTCGTGATGATGATTTCCTCATATTCACTTCCTGCCCTTTGCGACATACTATTTGGGCGCGAGGTCCGGAAAATAAAGCAGCCATCTTGATAGAGATCGCAAATGTATTCCTGATAGTTATACGAAACAATAAAGTACCCCTCACTCCCGATGAGCACATCGTGAAGCCGCTGGTGATCCTTCAGCGGAAACTCTACCGGATAGCAGCCCTCTGCCATATAGTAGGGCGGATCGCAGTAAAGTACGGCATTCTTCCTGTCATATTGGCGAATCAGCTCCTCAAAGTCCTTATTCTCAATGACAACATTGGCCAGCCTGCGGGAGCACTCCCAAATCAGATGGAAGAAGCGGCGGATATCGCAGGGCTTACCGCCAAAGGACTTGGCGCCGCCGCTGAAACTGTATCGCACCAGCTTGAAGTAATCCGCGGCACGGCGAATATCTCCGCGTGGCGCGCGTTCCAACATGAGGGCACGGATGGCTTCCGCGTCGGGAGGATCTAAGAATACCTCAGTCAGATCCATTTCCTCCTGCAGATAATCATCCGTGATCTCATCCTTTGAGAAAAATTTATAGAGGACGTTGAAGTCATCCCGTGTGTTCAGCGGCAGGAACCCCAATTCCGCTAAGAGCGCCATGGTACGGTTTTTCACGCAGCAGAAGAGGTTCGTTAGATTTCCGTTGTAGTCATTGTAGACCTCCATACAGCCCCGCTGGATAGGACGGCTCATTGTCACTGTGCCGCTGCCGCCGAATACATCGATGAAACGCTTATAGTGGTCCGGCATCAGCTTGTTGATGATCCACAGCAGCTTGCCCTTGCCGCCTACCCAGGGGATAAAGCTGTTCAAGATGCACCTTCTTTCAAAGGAAAAGCATCCAGTGACCGCTCTAATCCGCGTCTTGCTGCCGCAAGTCCATTTTCCATGTTTTGAAGCTGCTGAATCGTGGAGTAGACTTCACCGGCAGTCGCCGCGTAGAAGTATCCGCATCGATCGCTCCCAATAGGAACACCCTTGCGTCTCATACGATTTACAAGTTTTCGAAGATCTGTTCCGCTAATCCCTATAGCCGCTTCCAGCGCAGCGCTGCTCGCACTGTACCTTCGCCCGGTACATGCTCCTTTCAGATAACTCAATAATTTTTCTTCTCGCATTTTTGCTCCTTTCCGGGGTTGTACTCCCGGAGGAAGGGACAATGCGCAAAAAAGAAGGGGCCGCTTTCCCCCTCCGGGAATACGGCCCCTAAGTGTGATTGTTTTTCTGAATGTTCCGTTCTTACGGAACGGTAATCGCCCTGTGTGCTCCTGTGAAACAAACGCCATCTCCCATATAATTTAAGAACGGATACCGTTCAAAAGGAGATTGCGTATGGATCAGGTCGCATTGGGTAAACGGATCAAGGCCGCTCGCGAGCGAGTCGGCATGACGCAGGAAGATCTTGCTGCCGCTGTGGATTATAGCGTGGATCATGTGAGCGTTGTAGAGCGGGGCGTGAAGCCGCCAAAGCTGGAAAAGCTGGTTGCCATTGCCAACGTGCTCAATGTTGGGACAGACGAGCTTCTTCAGGACAGTTTGAACGCGGCGACGATGCTCCGAGCCACGGAACTCTCCGAGCGTTTGAAGACGCTCTCCCCGGACGGGTAGCGTAAGGTGATGAATGTGCTGGACGCATTGATCACTGAATTCCAGTAACAGTATGACAGAGGTTTGCTTTTTGCAGACCTCTGTTTTTTTCGACTGCGTTCGACATATTTCCCGTAGACTCCTGTGGTATTGTAGTTCCACGAGAACGATAACCGTTCTAAAAAGGAAGGAGTGAACGATATGAAACAAATGAATATTCGTGCCGAAGCAGCTCTGCTGGAAGTAGCCCGCAGACACCATACCACCGTGGAAGAGGTGCGCAGGGAGATCCGTCTGGCTATGGCGATGGCAATGTGTAACCCTGCCCCTGCCGCGCGGAAAATCTGGGGTGAGATCCCCTGTGATGGAAACGTCCTCACGCCGGAGGATCTCATCACCTATGCCGCGATGCGATGCCGGGAAGGGGAGTTCTGAAAGTTTCTTGCCCGTTTTACGGGTCAAGGCGGTGTTATTTCATTTTCATCTCCATTTTCTGTGTTTCCTGCATTGGTGACAGCATGGGCTGATAGTCCGCACGGTGCAGCAGACCGTAGGGCGAGAGCACTGCGTTGTCCTCTCTGATGAGGTCGCAGCCGTAGGCGTAGAGGTTCACATGGGAGAGCAGCAGCTCCGCCGAATGGTCATCCGTCATGAAGCGTAGGTGGTCAATGGCTGTTTCCTGCGGGGAACTCAAGTCCGGCGTGAGGACGTAGTCCGCCAGATGCTCCGTCAAGAACAGGGCGGTTTCGATGTCCCGTACCTCGAACTGCTCCAACAGAGCCTTCAGCTTTGGCACCTCGGATCTCGGAATGTCCCGCGCGGCCTTGGTGAAGGCATTAAAATCCTCCAGCTCCATGGGCAGGTCGGTAAATTCTGCCGCATAGGGGATGATCCCGTCATAATCAATGACCGTGACGCCCTCCCAGCCCTCCACGCCGAGTTGTTCCTGTGCGTCCAGCAGCTCTGCCTCTGCTGCGGGAAGATCCAGTGTCACCGTGCGCGCATCGCCAATGTCGGGATGCAGTCCGAGCGTGAGCCGGAAGAGGTATCCCGGCTTTCCCGGCAGCGCCTTTTGGACAGGCGGCGCGGTTGTCAGTTCGCCATCCCGCAGCACATACAGACTGCCCACAAAAACGCCGTTTTCACTGCACCGCATCATTCTTCCAATGCCGGCGAAGTCCAGCATCTCGAACACCTCGTTGGATACGCCGTCCAGTTCGGGGATAAATTCATTTTCCGCGTAGAAGCGGCCAAGCTGGGCGTCATCCGCGGCATCCACCACATGATAGCAGTCTGTTCTTGCGCTGACCGCCAGATCTCGCAGATCCTGCAGCGTAATGACGCCGCCGTTGGCGTTTACTTTTCTCTGCACCTCCATGGAAAACAGTCCCTCAAAGGCGGCTTCCTGCACCTCGTCCAGCGGCGACAGCAGTGCGGCAAGGTCGTTGAGCTCGATGAGGCTGATATCCAACCCGTCCAAATAGGGCGCGAGGTACCCGAAGGCTTCGTAGTCTTCGATCTCCATGTACAACTGCTCGCCCTCGTTCAACCGCACTTTTTCCATAGCGTCCCACAGTTCCCACGGGGAGGCGGGCAAGTCCAGCTTGGCATACGCCTCGTTGTTGGGTACGTCTTCTTTCGCAAGATATACCTCGAATATCTTCTTACCCAAGGGTCATTCCTCCCATTTTCATCCCGTTCTGCTCATAGACTTTCGGGTTCGCACCGGGGACGTCCCAGCCGAACATGGAGCCCGTTTTCATGGCTTTTTCCTGCGCAGGGGTAACGCCGAGCCGCTCGTTGTTGTAGTCCGCCAGTTCACGGTTATGCGTGGGATCGTCCGTGTTCCAATCACTGTGGTAGTAGCCGATCTCACCGCGCTTGATACAGATGAGCTCGCCGGTGCCGGGGAGCGTGGAGAAGCACAACTCCGGCAGACCCTCCGCCAGCTTGGGGGAGAAAAGCTCCTGCTCCGTTTGGATGCTCCACTCGTCCGAATTCCAAAAGTGGACATACAATTCACCGCCGTCATCCACGGAAATCTCCCGCTGCT
>OLPV01002178.1_pt1 | contig 13269 bp, 10 predicted proteins | sample 1671961 | NCBI WGS metagenome assembly OLPV01 (sample SAMEA3136630, study PRJEB25190) | human gut metagenome | biome: human gut; feature: human-associated habitat; material: faeces | place: Austria | collected 2013
GCAGGCGGAATCGGAACCCATTACCAGTTCAACGAAAAGCAGCTTGCCATGGCGGCAAAAAAGAGCGGGCTGAGCGAGGAAGTCTTTGAAAAGGCGGACGAAAAAGCAGGCAACAGCCTTTTGTATTCCATGGTGATGGGAAACTACACCTTCGGAAGCCGTATCACTGGCATCAACGATATGCCCATCAACGATAAGCTGTTCATTCTTCAAAGCGACATCATCAAGTCGGCTGCGGATAAAGGCCCGTGCGTCATCATCGGACGCTGCGGCGACTACATCCTGCGCGAGTACGACAACGTGTTCCGCGTATTCATCCACGCCAACAAGGAAGCGCGCATCAAGCGCATTTTGAGCAAAGGTCTGTGCGATGAGAAGAAGGTCTCCGATTTTGTCACAAAACGTGATAAGCAAAGAGCGAATTACTACAACTTCTACTCGAATAAGCGCTGGGACGATCTTTCGAATTATCACCTCACCATCGATTCTTCCGAATTCGATATTGACGAGGTTGCAGAGATCATCATTACGGCCATCGGCAAGATCAAGCCGCCCGCAAAGAAGTAAGCCTTTGCACATTCAATTTGAGTTTACCTTACCTTTTATATTTTTCATTTTTTATCCCTTCAGAAAAAGAGGCGTACCTTTTGGTGCGTCTCTTTTTCTATGGTCATATTCTTTTATCCCGTTACGGAGTCTATCTCGCTGTCGCCGCCCTCTATGCGCACACTCACGCGCTGCGGCAGGCACACGGCAGATTCTCCCGCACGCTTGATAATCCCCTTGTTCACACAAATTTTGTCCGGGCACGGGCTCGAAACGAAATGTGCGCCGTCTTTATCAAGCTCAATCACCGCGCCGTTTACTTCCAGCGTTAATGGCTCCTTTAAACCGGCCAGCACAACGCGGCGGTACACTTCGCCATCCTGCTCAATGACGGCCTCTGCCCCCTTCGGGCGCGTTTTGGCATAGAGATACACGCCTGCCGCCACAGCGAGCACCAAAACGAGCAGGAGCGCTTCTTTCCATGAAAATTTTCGCTTTTCCATCGCAGCCCCTCTTTCAGGAAACAAGCGTGTAATCGCGGCTTGTGCGTGTAAAGCGGTCTTTCAGTCCGTCCGTCACCGTGATGTTGTTGTCCGAATTGATGAAAATACCTTCGGCATCGAATTCTTCCAGCAGCTTCATGCCGTCTTCTCTGCCGAGCACAAAGCACGCTGTGGAAAGCGCATCGGAAAGCACGCCGCTTTTCGCGACGACCGTCACGGAAACAAGGCCGCTTTCTGCCGGGTAGCCCGTTTTCGGATCGAGCAGATGGTGGTATAAAACACCGTCCTGCTCAAAGTATTTTTCGTAGCTGCCGGAGGTGGAAACAAAACCCTCCGCCAGCGTTACCGAACCGAGAGAGCCGTCACCGTTCGGGTCGCGCACCGCCACGCTCCACGGCTTGCCGGAGCTTTTTTCGCCGTATACGCCCACGCTGCCGCCGACCGCGATGATAGCCGCTTTTGCGCCCGCTTCTTTGTAGGCTCTGACTGCCGCGTCACACGCCGCACCTTTGCCGACCGAACCGAGGTCCACCGCCATGCCGAGATTTTTCAAAGACGCCGTCTGCTCCGTTTCGTCTATGCGCAGCAAAGAGTAATTCACATACGGCAGTAAGGATGTGATGAGGTCACTGTCCGGCACTTCGTTCAATTCGTCATCAAAGTCCCATAAGCGCGAGATCGGCGCAATGGTCACATCGAATGCGCCGCCGCTTTTTTCCGAAACCGACTGCGCCTGCGTTAAAACGTTCAGCGTTTCATCGCTCAGCGTCACCCAGTCCTTGCCCGCGTTGTTATTCAGCTTTTGAATATCGCTGTTCGCCACACGCCAGGAGATTTTCTGCTCCAGCGCTTCCACCGCGTCCGCCGCTTTCACGGCCGCTTCCTCGCGGTTTTCGCCGTAAACGGTTTGCTGCACGTAGCTGCCCATGGCGTAGGTCGTCACCTCGTACCGTTCTTCTTCGCGGTCCAAAAGCGGAAACAGCGCCAAAACGACGATCACCAAAAACAAAACTGCAACAAAAATCAGCGTCAGGTGTTTCGCTTTCTTTTCCGTAATCGTTTTAAAAGAAAAACGCGCCGAGCGCTTTACGTTTGCTTTCATAAAGACGAAATTCCTTCCGTTTGAGTTTCGGAACAATTTTAGCACAGATTGGTTTTAAAGTCCACCGTACATCTTTACAGCGGTATGAAAAAGCTGTAAACTATGAGTATCAAACGAAAAGGAGGCTGTGCCATGCGGAAAAATGCCTGCTGCTTTACAGGACACCGAGAAATTCCGCCCGAAGACCGGGAACCGCTCCGCGCGGCGCTGCTCTCCGAAATTCAAAGATTATATGCAGAAAAAGGCGTGACGGAGTTTTACACCGGCGGCGCAAGAGGATTTGACACCATGGCAGCGGAAGCCGTCTTGAAAATTCGCGAAGCTCTGCCCGTGCGGCTGCACCTCATTTTGCCGTGCAAAGGGCAAAGCGACCGCTGGCATTTTGCGGAAAAGCGCCGCTACCGTGAAATTTTAAAGCAGGCCGATACTGCGGAATTCCTTTTTGAACGGTATACGCCGGACTGTATGCTGCGGCGTGACGACGCCATGGTAGCGCACAGCGGTTACTGCATCTGCTATCTGCGCGACCCTGCCGCCAAACGCGGCGGCACCGCTTATACTGTAAGAAGAGCGAAAAAAGAGGGACTTGAGGTCATCCACCTGATCCCCGTAGAAGTTGAACAGCTCACGCTGCTGTGATGTTAAACAAGACGAATAAAGTTTTCGTCGACCTTTTTCAAAAGGTCGTGAGGTCTCGGGGCAACGCCCTGAGTCGCCATTCGCAAATGGCGAAATCTTTTTGCCTACCTCAAAATCAGGAGGATAGGCTAAACTGTCCAGTGGACAGTTTAGCCGCAAGGGACCCAATTAGGGGGTCCCTTGAAAGAGCGAGCCAACGCGAGCCTTTCGAAAAAAGCCCCTCAAAATTGAAAGGACATCCATGAAGAAAAAAACGGAGCACATCGCGCTCATCGGACTATTGGGTGCACTGGCACTGGTGCTGGGAATCCTCGAAAATCTCCTGCCCCCGCTGCCGGGCATGCCGCCGGGCGCAAAAGCCGGACTTTCAAACCTTGTCACCATGTTCGCCGCCGGCGCTATCGGCCTGCCCGCGGCGCTGTTCATTGCGGCAATCAAGGGTCTGTTTGCGTTTTTGACGCGTGGTGTTTCCGCCGGGCTGATGAGCCTTTGCGGCGGGCTTTTGAGCACGTTCATCATGGGCATACTGTGGAAAAAAACAAAATTCACGCCGGTCTTCATTGGTGTCTGCGGTGCGTTCGGGCACAACCTCGCACAGCTGCTCGTCGCGTTATGGCTGACCGGCTTCGGCGCGCTGGGGTATATTCCCGCGCTCGCGCTGTATTCGGTCGTCTGCGGCATCTGTTCCGGGCTTTTGCTGCAGGTTTTACTCCCGCTGTTGGAGAAGCTGCCGGTTTTGAGAAAATAGTTTTATGATAAACTTATTTCCTAAGGGTTCGCGTACGAACCCTTTAGGAAACCCATGCAACTGGGTTTCCTACGTCTGAACAGTCCTAGTTTTTCGTTAGGCAAAAAGATTTCGCGCTCTGCAGAGTGCGCCTCTGGGCTTTGCCCCGAGACCCCATAAACTTTCTGAAGAAAGTTTAATCAAAGACTTTTAACCGCCGTTTCACGTTGTCTATCAAAAAAACGCCTATCCTCGCAAAAAGGACAGGCGTTTTTCAGTTTATGTTATTCTTCCGCTTTCGGAGCGTTCTCTTTTTCGGCCTGCTCCATGTTTTCCTTTGCAACCGCCAGCATCAGCTTGATACGGTTCTCCTGGTTGACCTTCGTCGCGCCCGGATCGTAATCAATCGGCACAATATTCGACTTCGGGTATAGGTTTTTCAGGCTGCGGATCATGCCCTTGCCGACGATGTGGTTCGGCAGGCAGCCGAACGGCTGTGCACAGATGATATTCGGGTAGCCGCTTTCAATAAGCTCCATCATTTCCGCGGTCAAGAGCCAGCCCTCGCCCATCTTGCAGCCGTAGCCGATGACGCCTGTGATGAGCTTTTTGAGGTGCGCATACGAGGACGGCACAGTGAAGCGGTTAGAAACGGTGTTCGCGTGCTCCACGGCACGGATAACGTGGCTTTCGATGCCGACGAGGTAGTCAAAGAGGATCTTCACAACCTCAAACTTCGCCTTGCTGCCGCCGAAAAGCTTAATATCTTCCATGCGGTTATCGACTTTAAACAGCATGAAGCCAAGCAGACCCGGCACCATCGTTTCGCAGTTCTGGCTGAACAGGAACTCTTCCAGATCGTTGTTGCCGATGGGCGAATACTTGACGTAAATTTCGCCGACAACACCGACGCGCACTTTCTTTTCGCTGGTCACGGACACGTTCGCAAAATCCTCCGCAATCTGCGGCAGGATCGTCTCCATCTCCTTTGCGGAGTAGCCCTTTTCCTTTGCGAACATATCGGTCAGCTTTTTCGTCCAATCGTCCACAAGCTTCCGGCTCGCGCCCGCCTCTTTCTCATACGGTCTCGTCTGGTTGTGCAGCAGCATCAAAAGGTCGCCGTACGCAAGCACGCCCAGCGCCTTGCGGATCATCGGCAGCGTCAGCTTGAAGCCGCTGTTTTTCTCGAGTCCGGACATGTTGAGCGAAATAACCGGAATATACGAAAGGCCGTCTTTTTCCAGCGCCTTTCTCAAAAGGTGAATGTAGTTCGAAGCACGGCAGCCGCCGCCCGTCTGGGTGATGATGAGCGCCGTTTTATGCAGATCATATTTGCCGCTGTGCAGCGCGTCCATCATCTGGCCGATGGTGAGCAGCGCCGGGTAGCAGGTATCGTTGTGGACATATTTCAGGCCCTCGTCCACAATCTGACGGCCGCGCGTCTGGAGAATCTCCACGTTGTAGCCGTAAGAAGCGAACAGGTTTTCAAATAAACGGAAATGGATGGGCGCCATGTTCGGCGCAAGGATCGTGTAGCCCTCTTTTTTCATTTCCTTTGTAAATTCAACGCGATCGGTAAAAGCCATATTCGTGCGCCTCCCTTACTGTAAATCCAGCGCCGCAAACAGGCTGCGGAGACGAATACGCACCGCGCCGAGGTTTGTGATCTCGTCGATCTTGAGCTGGGTGTAGATTTTGCCGCCGTCGTGCAGAATGCCGCGTACCTCGTCGGTCGTGATGGCGTCCACGCCGCAGCCGAACGAGACAAGCTGAATGAGGTTCACGCGCTTATCCGCACGGTCTACAACGTACTTTGCAGCCGCGTACAGACGGGAGTGATACGTCCACTGGTTGAGGACCTTCGTCGGGAATTTCTTCTCCTTGCACGCAACGGCGTCTTCCGTCACAACGACCGCGCCGCAGTCGCAGATGAGGCCGTCAATGCCGTGGTTGATCTCCGGGTCCACATGATACGGACGACCGGCCAGCACGATAACGGGCTTATGCTGTTCTTCGGCGAGCGCGAGGAATTTGTCGCCGATGGCACGCACGGCGCGCATGTAGAGGTCATACTCCGCATACGCCGCGTCGGATGCTTTCTTCACGTCTTTTTTCGTGAACGTACCGTTCGGGAAGTGGCGGCGTAAAATCTCGTACATCTTGCCGGGGAAGTCGTGTCTGCGGTGCAGGCCAACGTAATCGCCGATGAAGACGGTGTCCTTTAATTTCTGGATATTGGAGGAGATGACCTCCGGGTAATAGGCGACGACCGGGCAATTATAGTGGTTGTCACCGAGGTTTTCGTCAAAGTTATACGTCATGCAGGGGTAGAACACCGCGTCCACGCCCTCGTCAAGCAGCGCTTCCACGTGGCCGTGCATCAGCTTTGCCGGGAAGCACGCCGTATCGGACGGAATGGTGTGCTGACCCTTTAAATAAAGCTGGCGGTTCGACGCCGGTGACGTTTTCACATCGTAGCCGAGCGTTGTGAAGAACTTATACCAGAACGGCAAAAGCTCGTACATGTTGAGGCCCATCGGAATGCCGATGACCGGCTTGCCCGTGTCTTTGTATGTATAGCGCGCGAGCAGCTTGCGCTTTTCTTCAAACATGTTGTACTGCGCTTCGGTGGATTTCACGCCCGTCACCGGCTTTTCACAGCGGTTGCCGCTGATGAACTTGCGTCCGCCGGAAAAGGTGTTCACCGTCAACTTGCAGCTGTTGGAGCAGCCGCGGCAGGTGATAGCCTTTACGCTGTGGGTGAATTCTTCGAGCGCTTCCTTGCTCAAAAGCGTCGAAAGCTCCGTCGCCTTACCCGCAGCCTGTGCTTTTTCGTGTGCATACAGTGCAGCACCGTATGCTCCCATCAGGCCCGCAATGGTCGGACGGATGACATCGTGGCCAATCTCCTGCTCAAACGCGCGCAGCACGGCGTCGTTCAGGAACGTACCGCCCTGCACGACGATCTCCCGGCCGATTGCTTTGGAATCGACCGCACGGATAACTTTATACAGCGCGTTCTTGACAACGCTGATGGAAAGACCCGCGGAGATGTTCTCCACCGTTGCGCCGTCCTTCTGCGCCTGCTTCACGGAGGAGTTCATGAACACCGTGCAGCGGGAGCCGAGGTCGACCGGGCGATCCGCAAACAGGCCGAGTTTTGCAAAATCTTCAATGGAGTAACCCAGCGCACCCGCAAACGTCTGGAGAAACGAGCCGCAGCCGGAGGAACAAGCCTCGTTGAGGAAAATATCGTCGATGACGCCGTTTTCGACCTTGAAACACTTGATGTCCTGACCGCCGATGTCGAGAATGCAGTCAACCTCCGGATCGAAGAACGAGGCGGCATAGTAGTGAGAAACGGTCTCAACCTCGCCCTCGTCGAGCATCAGTGCGGCTTTGATCAGTGCCTCACCATAACCGGTCGAACATGAGTAGGAGATACGGGCTGTGGACGGAAGCTTGCTGTAAATATCCTGGACCGCATGGATTGCTGTACGCAGAGGGCTTCCGTTGTTGTTGCTGTAAAACGAATACAGCAAAGAACCGTCCTCACCGATGAGTGCTGCTTTTGTCGTGGTGGAACCGGCGTCGATGCCAAGATATGCCTTGCCGCTGTACATCGTCACATTTTCGCGCATGATGTCATGCGAATTGTGACGGCGGCGGAACTCAATGTACGCTTCCTCCCCTTGGAACAGCGGCTCCAACGTTGCTGTTTTCACGCGAATATTCGCGGTTTTTTCCAGCGTATCCAGCAGCTCCTGATAGGTATACGTCTTTTCCGACGTATCCTTTGCGTAAACTGCCGCACCGGCAGCAATGGCATACGGAGCCAATTCCGGAAAATGCGCGTGCTCATCAGACAGCTGCAGCGTCTCCTGAAACCGCTTCTGCAAGCCCTTAAAGAAAAACAGCGGGCCGCCGAGGAACACAACATCCCCTTCAATTTCACGTCCCTGCGCCAGACCGGCAACCGTCTGATTGACAACAGCCTGAAAAATAGAAGCCGCCACATCTTCTTTGCGGGCGCCTTCGTTGAGCAATGGCTGTATATCACTCTTTGCAAAGACGCCGCAGCGCGATGCGATGGTATAAATGCGCTCTGCCTTCAGCGAGAGTGCATCCAGTTCATTCGGCTGCACATCGAGCAGCACGGCCATCTGGTCAATAAAAGCGCCCGTACCACCGGCACAGGAGCCATTCATTCGTTCCTCCAGCTGTCCGGTCAGGAACACAATTTTTGCATCCTCGCCGCCCAATTCAATGACCACATCCGCCTTCGGCACAAAGGTTCCGACGCATTTTCTCGTCGCAAAAACTTCCTGTACAAAGTCTACACCACTTGCCTTTGCCACACCGAGGCCTGCCGAGCCGGTAATTGCCACGCAAATATTTGCATCACCGATTACCTGCTTGGCGTCCCGCAGCATCTCACAGGCTTTTTCACGCACCTTCGAGAAATGCCGCTCATATTTCCGATACAAAATTTCAAGGCGTCCAGTCGCATCATTTACGCCGGCCGCCACGAGTTTTACGGTTGTTGAACCGATATCAATACCTAAATACACATTCATATAATAACCTTTTTTCTTCTCGCTCTGTCATCACAGCAGAGCCATGTGACGCACACGAATTAAAAACTATTAGTATCATATTACTCATTTTCAAAAAAATAGTCAACATTTCTGCCGGCTGTTCCTGCCATTTTCTGATTCTTTTACAAAATTATAACACTTATCTTTGGGTATGGAGAACTATTTGCACAATGCAAAAAGCCGGCGATAGAAATCGCCGGCCATTTTTTCTTGTCACTCCAACCGATCTCGATCCAGTTTGCCGTTCTCTGTCATCGGGAGCGAATCCACAATGCGGACAATGCCTGGAATCATATGTGTCGGCAGATGCGGACGCGCCGCCGCGCGAATCTGTCCCGGTGTCATCTCATGGCTGACAGTGACATATGCCACCAGATGACCATAGCGTTCGACAACGCCGCAGCCGGTGACGCCATGAATGCGCACCATGTGATTTTCTACGTCGCCCGGCTCAATGCGCACACCGCGCACCTTAATCATGCCATTCTTTCGATAGCTCCAATACAGTCTGCCGTCCTCCGTTACCAGACCAATATCACCGGTGCGGAATGCAGGCTGTCCGTCAATCGTACAGAATCCGCCCTCTTCTTCGTTGGTATATCCGCCTGTCACACTCTTGCCGATCAGGACAATTTCGCCTTCTTCACCAACCGGAACATCCTCATTGTCCTTCATAATGCGAATGGTCGTGCAGGCATCCTTTACAATGCCCACCGGAAGTCTGTCATCACACATATCATCCGTAATTTGCGCCGCACAGACATTGCAGGTCGCCTCCGTCGGACCATATCCGTTGATGACCGTCAAATCCCCGTCAAAGCACTTGAGCAGGTGGCGCACCGTGCCCGGATGCAGCGACTCACCGGACAGATAAACTACCCGCAGGTTCGGCATCATCTCTCTGCCGAATCGGTTGCTCTGCATCATAAAATGCACAAGCGTCGGCGGAAGAACCATCATCGCCGCATTGGATTTTTCCAGATGCGGATATAGCTTGGTCAAATGCTGCTGAATTTCCGAATTGGTCGTCACAAGTGTGCGTCCATGCGTCAGCGCATAGTAAATATCTGTCAGAGACAGGTCAATCGAGAACATTGCCAGATTGAGGATCGTTCCCTCTTCCTCCGGCTTGAGCGGAATGGTTTTATCCATCCAGTCAATGTAATTGTTCAAATTGCCGCGCGTCGCCTGCACGCCCTTCGGATTGCCCGTACTGCCGGAAGTAAAGGTAATATAGGCGAGCTGATCTTCTGCATATGCATCCGGCAGCTGCACTTCCTGCTCCGGCGCCTCATCGGATACCGCCATAATGTTCAGCGACAGCGCCGAACCCGCTCCCGCAAAGCCACGGCCAACGGCACATAAAATCAAGCCTGCGTCCGCCTGCGATGCAATCGCCTTGCGGCGGCCGACCGGCTGCTGCGGGCTGACCGGAATATACGGCACGCCCGCACGCAGACAGGCAACGTATGCCAGAACCATGCTGTATTCTTTATGACCGTACACAATGACACGCTTTGCGCCAGATGCAATGATATGCTTTGCCAGATTTTCCGATCTGCGGTACAGCTCTCCATAAGTAATCGAACCGGAAGAGGAAGTAACCGCTACAACGTCCTCCGGATGCTTGTAAATTGCAGAAATATCCATTTGATTCCACTCCTGTCTTGCGTGTGAAACGGCGTAACACAAAATAACCATCACTACTAAAAATCATACCATGCCGCGCGCGTTCTTTCAACCAAATTTCCTGTATTTTTTTGCAGAAAATTTGAAATTTATCTGATTTTATCCTTGACAGACCGGCGAAAAAGTATTAGGATAGTTGCAACAAGTGAATATCCTTATCAAGAGAGGTGGAGGGAACGGCCCTATGAAGCCCGGCAACCTACTATAGCAAGGTGCCAAATCCGGCGGTATTACCAGATCGAGAGATGAGGGATCGTTCGGCGCTCTGTGTAATTTGCAGAAGCGCTTTTTTATTCGTTAAATCAAAAAACATATCTCATAGAAAGAAGGTATCCCAATGGGAAAGAACTTATTTACCTCTGAGTCCGTTACCGAAGGACATCCGGACAAAATCTGCGATCAGATTTCTGACGCAATTCTGGACGCAATCATCGCAAAAGACCCGACCGCTCGTGTTGCTTGTGAGACGACCGTAACCACCGGCATCATCTCCATCATGGGCGAGATTACCACCAACGCCGTTATCGATTACGGCACCATCGCTCGCGAGACCGTTCGTGAGATCGGCTATGACCGCGCAAAGTATGGCTTTGACTGCGACACCTGCGCTGTTGTCACCAGCATTGACAAGCAGTCCACCGACATTGCTATGGGCGTTGACAAGGCACTGGAAACCAAGGAAGACGCTGCTCTCGACCTGACCAATGGCGCAGGCGATCAGGGCATGATGTTCGGCTATGCCTGCACCGAGACGCCGGAGCTGATGCCGCTGCCGATTTCTCTGGCACAGAAGATGGCAAAGAAGCTGACCGACGTACGCAAGGCTGGCACTGTCAGCTATCTGCGTCCGGACGGCAAGACACAGGTTACCGTTGAGTATGACGAAAACAACAAGCCGATTCACATCGACACGGTTGTTCTGTCCACCCAGCACGATCCGGATGTCACGCTGGAGCAGATCCGCAAGGATATGATTGAGCTGGTTATCAAGCCGACGCTGCCGGCAGATCTGTTCGACGAAAACACTCGCATTTTCGTCAATCCGACCGGCCGTTTCGTCATCGGCGGCCCGCAGGGCGACTCCGGCCTCACCGGACGCAAGATAATCGTCGACACCTACGGCGGCAGCGCTCCCCACGGCGGCGGCGCCTTCTCCGGCAAGGATCCCACCAAGGTCGACCGCAGCGCGGCATATGCGGCGCGCTACGTCGCAAAGAACGTTGTGGCCGCGGGTCTGGCCACTCGCTGCCAAGTGGAGCTTGCGTACGCCATCGGCGTCGCGCGCCCCGTCTCCGTGCTGGTCGAGACCTTCGGCACCGGCAAGGTGTCCGATGAGAAGCTCGGCGAGGCTGTGCAGAAGGTGTTTGACCTTCGCCCCAGCGCGATAATCCGCGATCTGGATCTGCGTCGCCCGATATACCGCCAGCTCGCCGCCTACGGTCACATGGGACGCACCGATCTGAACGTAACTTGGGAGCGCACCGACCGCACCGTTGAGCTGCTTGAGGCGGTAAAGTAATGCATATCCCAAGCGGAGCGAGCCAGACGATAGAGATCCTCAGCTTCGACGATGCCCTTGCCGCCTCCGGGCGGCGGGGTGATTACGACAGTGAAAAGTGGCTGTACGTGCCGGATTTCTATACCGAATACCGATACATTCTGGGTACGAAGGGGCGAAACCCGCTCATATGCATCGGCATTAATCCCTCCACTGCCGCGCCGGACGATCTGGACAACACGCTCAAATCCGTGGCGAGAATAGCGGCGGGCAACGGCTTTGACAGCTGGACGATGTTCAACGTCTATGCCCAGCGTGCCACCCGCCCCGACGATATGGACAGAGAGCTGAACCTGCGTCTCCACGAGGAGAACATGCGCGCGTTTGAGTATATTCTCTCGAACGTCGGCGAGGGGATACGCCCGGCGGTATGGGCAGCATGGGGAACCATAATCGAAAAGCGGCCGTACCTGCCCGGCTGTGTGCGCGAGATGGTAGACATCGGGCGGCGCTACGGGGCGCGCTGGCTCTGCGCGGGCAAGCGCTCTGCCAAGGGGCACCCGCACCATCCGCTGTACCTGCGCAAGGATGAGAAAACTGTGGACTTTGATGTTGAAAGCTATTTAGAGACAATATGAGCGATAAGAAATTTAAACTGGCGCTGTGCCAGATACGCACTGATTTTGACGTTGATACAACGATGAACAAGACCGAGGCGATGCTGCATGAAGCGGCGGAGCACGGCGCGCAGGTCGTGTGCCTGCCGGAGATGTACTGCTGCCAGTACCGGAGCGCGGCGTTCAAGATATTTGCCGAACGCGGCAGCGACGATATCGTCGAAAAGATGTCGTACTGGGCGAAGGAGTACGGACTGCTGCTCGTCGGCGGGAGCATACCGGAGACCGAGAACGGACGCATGTACAATACCTGCTATGTGTTCGACCGCAGCGGCAAGCAGCTTGTGAAATACCGGAAGATGCATCTTTTCGACTCCGATCTGCCGGAACTGCGGAGCCATGAGTCGGAGACATTCGGCCAAGGGAACAGCATTGCGGTGTTTGATACGGAGTTCGGGCGCATGGGCGTCGCCGTGTGCTTTGACGTGCGCTTCCCGGAGCTGATACGCACGCTGTCCCAGCGCGGCGCGGAGCTTGTTTTTATCCCCGCGCAGTTTAACTATATCACCGGACCGAAGCACTGGGAGATGCTGCTGCGCGCGAGAGCGATCGACAACCAGATATACATGGCCGGCTGCTGCGCCGCTCTGGATGAGAGCATACACTGGCACAGCTGGGGTCATTCTCTGGTTGCGGATCCCTTGGCCGAAATCATCTGCGAGGGCGGCAGCGGCGAGGAGATCGTCTATGCCGACATCGACCTTAATCGTGTGGATGAGGCGCGCCGCGAATTGCCGGTCTGCAAGCTGCTGCGCCGGGATATGTATAAGGTGTCGGACTGATGGAAATATACGAGGATATCATGGCCTACCGCCCTTGCTGTGAGCAGGAGGAGCGGGACAGGGAAGTGATGCTGGATTTTGTCCGCCGCAATGACGATGCGTTCCTGCGCACGAACCTTGTCGCGCACATGACCGCGTCCGGCTGGGTAGTCAACCCGGCCAGAGACCGGGTGCTGATGGCCTACCATAAGATATACGACTCATGGTCGTGGACGGGCGGTCACGCGGACGGCGAGCGTGATCTGCTGGCCGTAGCACTGCGGGAGTGCCGCGAGGAAACCGGCGTCAAAAATGTGCGCGCGGTATCGCGGGATATATTCTCGCTTGAGGTGCTCACGGTCGACGGGCATGAAAAGCGCGGCGCGTACGTTCCGAGCCATCTGCACATGAACGTCACCTACCTGCTCGAAGCGGACGACCGGGACGCGCTGAGCGTCTGCGAGGAGGAGAACAGCGGCGTCGCGTGGTTCGCGCTTGACGATGCGCTGAAGGTCTCGACAGAGCCGTG
>OLPV01002188.1_pt1 | contig 13216 bp, 10 predicted proteins | sample 1671961 | NCBI WGS metagenome assembly OLPV01 (sample SAMEA3136630, study PRJEB25190) | human gut metagenome | biome: human gut; feature: human-associated habitat; material: faeces | place: Austria | collected 2013
TTTCCGGCTTGCCCAGAGCCTTGCAGATGATTTTCACAATGTCGATGTTGCGCATCTCGTTGTGGCCGCCGATGTTGTACACCTCACCGATGCGCCCGCGGCTGATCACAAGGTCAATGGCCTTGCAGTGGTCGGTGACATACAGCCAGTCGCGCACGTTCAGTCCCCGCCCGTACACCGGCAGCGGACGGTCGGCGAGGGCGCTCACGATCATGAGCGGGATGAGCTTTTCCGGAAACTGATACGGCCCGTAGTTATTCGAGCAGCGCGAGATCGTGACCGGCAGACCGTAGGTACGTCCATACGCGCCCACGAGCAGGTCGGCCGCGGCCTTGGAGCTACTGTAGGGCGAGCTCGTGTGCAGCGGCGTCTGCTCGGTGAACAGCAGGTCCGGCCGGTCGAGCGGCAGGTCGCCGTAGACCTCGTCGGTCGAGACCTGATGGAAGCGGATATTTCCGTATTCGCGGCAGGCGTCCATGAGCACGGACGTGCCGATGATGTTCGTCTGCAAAAACAGCGACGGGTCAGCGATCGAGCGATCCACATGGCTCTCGGCCGCGAAGTTGATGACCACGTCGGGACGCTCCTCGGCAAAGAGGGCGCAGACTGCCTCACGGTCGCAGATGTCCACTTTGGCAAAGCGGAAATTTGGCTGCCCGAGCAGCGGTGCGAGCGTGGAGAGATTGCCAGCATAGGTGAGCTTGTCGATGCACACGAGCCGGTCGTCCGGATAGCGCTCACGCAGGTAAAACAGGAAATTCGCGCCGATGAAGCCGGCGCCGCCGGTTACGAATCTAGTCATGCAGTTCCCTCTCAAACACGAGCTTGTCCTCCGCGACCGCGCGCAGATGCGCGCCGTAGGGCGCGTTTTGATACTGCGCGGCAGCAGTCAGCAGCTGCGCCTTCGTGAGCCAGCCCATGTGATAGGCCACCTCTTCCGGCGCGGAAATGATGACGTCCTGCCGGTTCTGCACCGTCTGGACAAAGACCGCCGCGTCCATGAGACTCTCGACCGTGCCGGTGTCGAGCCAGGCAAAGCCGCGGCCGAGCAGCTGCACCTTCAGACGGTCGTCCTCGAGATAGAGCCGGTTGAGATCCGTGATCTCCAGCTCGCCGCGCGCCGACGGACGCACCTGCCGCGCCTTTTCCACGACACGGTTGTCGTAAAAATACAGGCCCGTGACGCAGTAGTTCGAGCGCGGGCTTCTGGGCTTTTCCTCGACGGACAGCACGCGCTTGTTCTGGTCGAACTCCACGACGCCGAAGCGCTCGGGGTCCTTGACATGGTAGCCGAAGATCGTGGCACAGCCCGCCTCGGCATCCTTGACCGCCTCGCACAGATTGCTGCGAAAACGGTTGCCGTAGAAAATATTGTCGCCGAGGATCATGGCGCACGTGTCATTGCCGATGAAATCGGCCCCAATCAGAAATGCCTGCGCCAGACCGTCCGGATGCGGCTGCACCGCGTAGGACAGCCGGATGCCGAACTGACTGCCGTCGCCGAGCAGACGCTCGAAGCGCGGCGTGTCCTCCGGCGTGGAGATGATGAGAATGTCGCGGATGCCCGCGAGCATGAGCGTCGAGAGCGGGTAGTAGATCATGGGCTTGTCGTACACCGGCAGCAGCTGCTTGGACGTGACCCGCGTGAGCGGGTACAGCCGTGTGCCGGAGCCCCCGGCGAGGATGATGCCTTTCATCGTCTGTGCCTCCCTTTTTCAGTCTCTGCGGTACAGGTCGCGGGTGTATACCTTCTCCGGTACGTCGTCGAGCGCGGACTCGGCGCGGTTGGCAACAATAACGGCCGCCATGCGCTTGAATTCCGTCAGCGACGCGATCACCGGCAGACCGGCGAAGGAGGCGGCCCTGAGCGTCGGCTCATAGATCACGACGCTCGCGCCCGCGCGGCGCAGCCGCTCGATGACGCCGCGGATGCTCGACTCGCGGAAGTTGTCCGAATCGGCCTTCATCGTCAGACGGTACACACCGACGACGCCGCCCGCCGCCTTGCGCAGGATCTGACGGGCGATGTGATCCTTGCGCTCGTCATTGGCCGTGACGGCGGCGCTGATGATGCGGTTCGGAATGTCACCGAAGTTCGCCACCAGCTGGCGCGTGTCCTTCGGCAGGCAGTAGCCGCCGTAGCCGAACGACGGATTGTTGTAATGTGCGCCGATGCGCGGGTCAAGGCACACGCCGTCGATGACCTGCCGCGTGTCGAGCCCCTTGAGCTCACAATAGGTATCGAGCTCATTGAAGTAGCTCACGCGCACGGCGAGATACGTGTTGGCAAAGAGCTTGATGGCCTCGGCCTCCGTCGCGTTCGGGTACAGCGTCGGGATGTCCTGCTCCGCCGCGCCCTGCTGCAGCAGAGCCGCAAACAGGCGCGCATCCGCCTCCGTCGCCGTGCCGCCGTGCGGACGGCCGACCACGATGCGGCTCGGGTGCAGGTTGTCATACAGCGCCCTGCCCTCGCGCAGAAATTCCGGCGAGAACAGCAGCCGCTTACAGCCGAACGCCTCCGCGGCGCGCTCCGTGTAGCCGACCGGCACCGTGGACTTGATGACCACGAGCGCGCCGGGATTGACCCTGCCCACGAGCGAGAGCACCGCCTCGACGGTCGTGGTGTTGAAGATCTGCCGCTCGGGGTCGTAGTCCGTCGGCGTGGCGATGATGACCACGTCCGCCGTGCGGTAGGCCTGCCCGGCGTCCACGGTGGCCGTGAGCGTGAGCGGCTTCGTGCGCAGGAAGTCCGTGATCTCGGCGTCGGCAATCGGCGAGACGCCGCGGTTGATGTTTTCGGCTTTGGCGGGGGTCGTGGTCACGGCGGTGACGGCGTTGTGCTGCGCGAGCAGCACCGCCTGTGCCAGACCGACATAGCCCACGCCGGCTACAGTGATGTTCATATCGGTTCTCCGGTTTCTCTGAGGATTTGGGATATACGCAGCGCTCACGGCTCGCGCCGGCCGCCGAGGATGTCGTAGTACCGCATCAGCGCGATCCGCTCCCTGGCGAGGCGGATCGAACCCGCGGCGCTGTTGTCCGCGCCGGAGCGCTTCTCGGCGGCGTAATGCACCATGCGCGCAAGCCATGCCGCGGGCAGTAGATACGGCCGCTTTTGCAGGTACGGGTAGCGGCGCTCAAGATAGGCCCGCTTCGGAAACACCGTGCGCAGCACGCCGCTCCGCTCACCGGTGCGGCTGGCCTTGACGGCGTTGATGGTCACGGTGGAGGAATGCAGCCGCGTGTAGTCGTTCGAGCCGTACACGCCGCCGCAGAGCGTGTCGTGCAGCAGAGGTTCTGTGTCGATGGCGGCATCCCACGGCGCAGGCAGGGCAAACGCGATGCCCAGCCCGTCGCGCGCGATGCGAAACGCAGCCCGTGCAAACGTCGCCGCGTGCACACGCTCACACTGCGCGTGCAGGCGCTGCCAGTCGATCTGGTCGTGGTACGCCCGCGCCCACAGGCCAATGTCGCAAAACTGCCGCAGACCGATGCCGCAGCCGACAAAGTGCTTGTAGGCGTGCAGGATCAGGTACAGCAGGTGCTCATGCGGCGGCATGGCGAGAAAACCGTCAATTTCAGTGGGTTGGAGGTCGGAAAAAAACCGGTTCAGGTCGTCGTGCGCGTCCTCGGCGGAATCAAACAGGCGGCGGTGCAGCTCGATATACAGCGGGCTGCCTTTTTTCGTGTAGGGCACCTCGTCCGCCGTGGCCAGCTCGTTCTCGGGCGTGTCGGTGGTCAAGCCGTTTTCGAGCAGCGCCTCGTGGCAGGCGGGAAATTCGCCGTCCGGGATGCAGAGGTCGTCGTCAGCGCTGATGCGGTGATCCTCCAGCGGATACAAACGGCTGCAGAGCCGGCCCTTGACCACGACGGGGTGCAGTCCCGCCGCGCGGAGCTTTTGGTAGAGGGCTGCAAACTCTGCCGCGCGCACGGTCTGGCTCAGCACCTGCGCGACGACCTGCTGCTTGACGGACGCGAACAGCGCGGCGTTTTCCGCCGCGGCGGGCGTTGTGCGGGCGGCCTCAAACACGAGCGGCAGCAGCTTCTGCTGCCCCGCCAGCGCAAAAACGGCAGACCAGTCCACGTTTTCAGCGGGGATCTCCCCGCCGGAAACGGCCACTTTGGCGATATGCAGAAATTGTGTTTCGGTAGCGGTCAGGGTCATGTTCGTGTGCCGATCCCTTTCTTTGTGTGATTCGATGGCGTGTGCGACAAGCAGCGACGCCGCGCCGAGCAGCGCGCCGAGCGTGTTGCAGAGCACGTCGTCCGTCTCCGCAAGTCCCAGCGCAAAGCGATACTGCGCGCACTCGATCCCCGCGCTGAGCAGGCAGCCGGCAAGTACTGTGACGCCGATCCGCCGCCGGTAGTTCCATCGCCGCGGCAGCGCATTCGAGAGCGTCAGCCCCAGCGGGAAGAAGAGGAACACGTTCATCAGCATCTCGCGGTAGAGCTCCGGCTGCTGCCGCGCAGCGGCGATGGCGGCAAAGGGGGTGAGGATAAGGCCGCCGCCCTCAGCGCGGCTGAATAAGGTCGCATAAAGGATCACCGCGGCGCTCACGAGCAGCAGCGCAAGATTCCCCGGCCGCCAGTGCCGCTCGGCCACGCGGGCGGATAACGCGCCCCAGACGGCAAGAAGCAGCGGCATGGCGACCAGCACACCGATCAGCGATCTGGAGTAGATGTAGTGGAGCATTTGTGCAGTTTCCTCCGGATCGGTGCAAGCACGCGATCCTTGATGATCGATCGAAAATAAGCATACTCGTCACTATGATGGTACACGATCCAGAAAACAGCATTCGGAACAACCGCTGTTATGACCATCATAAGCAAAAACTTCGGTATAGTTGTCCCGGCAAATAATACTGCTTTTCGTATGGACAACATGATAACCAAAACAACGGCCAGCAAAATGATTCTCTTTGCATACCGCACGAAAAACGGCTTGCTCGATACGCCGAAACCATACTTATGAAGGATCAAAGGATCGTACCAGAGGCTGATAGACGCACGTGACAGAAACGTCGCAATCAAAACGCCAAACACTCCCCAATACTTTCCTAAAACAATAGAGAGCACAATGTTCACAACCGCGACGAGAATGGGTCTGAACTTCCCCTGCTTGAATAGCCCTAATGTTGACCGAAACACCCAGAGCGTGTTCATATAGCCTGCCACGAAAAAGTTGATTGCGATGGCAAGCGACACGGGAAGCCCCAAAACAAAGCGGCTCCCTGCCCACAGCTGCACAAACGGGTCGAGCAGCAACACTAATGCGATGAAGCTAAAACCATAAAACCAGAAATTCAAAAACTCAACTCTTTGGAACAACGCATATCCGGCGCGTTTCTCTTCCGTCGCGAAAAAGTTTCCGAGGCTGCCCGTAATGGCTGCTGTGATCTGGCAAAGCACACTGGTCACGGAATCACATATGAGCGTATAGTTTGACAGTCGCCCGACCCATAAAACTCCAACCACTGCGGAAATAATAATGTTATCCGTTCCGTTTAGTGCAACATGGCCCACTTTCGTAAGGAAAAGAGCCTCTGTGTCCTTTAACAATTGGAGCTTCTCATCGCCACTCAGTCGCCGGTTTTTATAGCTCAACACTTCCGGATATCTTTTTTTTGCCAAGTACGCCACGCAAACGTTCACACAAATTGTTCCTGCCAGCTGAATCAACAGATAACACAGATAAGCTCTGAACAGCAGCAGGAGCAATACTTGTAGTACTGCTTGTATAATTGCCACTACATTCCGAACATTTGTTTGTATGTACTCCTTTTGATCTGCCGAAAAAAGCGTCCCCTTGCAAGCTGCGAAGCAATAGGATAACCCAGAATTCAAAAGAAAAATAATATAGTATAGCGTTAGACATGGAACGTCCGGTTTATCTTTGATAATGTCATCCATAAAAGGGATAACACAAAGTCCCATCGCAACTATCGTCATCCCCACAACGAAATATATTCTCTTATAAAAACTTAGAAGTTCAGCAACCTTTTTATAATCGTGCTTTGCCATTGGCTCATACATACGATAAACCATTGCCGATCCAAAGCCCAATTCAGCCAAAGAGAGTACCGTTAATATGTTGCTATATAAACCATTCACGCTAAGATAAGCTTCATCTAAGCAATGGATAAAAATTGTCCTGACCGCAAAATTAAGAATAATGGTGAGCATGCGCCCCATCAAGCCTGTTACCAAATTGAGAGCGGAGTTTTTTAAACGGCTATTTCCCATTGAGTAAGTCTCCAACTATTTAATATAGCGGCTTGTTTTTCCCCTGCATGGTATACCAAATGCAGCGCAAAGAAAATCTAAGCGTGCGCTTCATTTTTTGTAGAAATGATTCCTGAAAGAATGTGCCAACCGCCTTATCAAATCCGAATTTTTCCGCGCATTCGTAAAATGCAACTCTTTGTTTCCCCATGGCAAAGGACTCAGCCAAACTTTTGTTGTACTTTTGTACCCTTTCTATTTCAAGAGGACAGCAGGTAGCATCGCATCTCTCAAGAAAGCATTTTCCCCTCATAGTATTTGCAATTACAGCCGAAAGGCCATTGTTGTCATCAACATCCGGCATTTCCGTCTCTGCGCCCCAAAAGTCCCCGATTGTTAAGTCACTTCCGCTTTTAAAACTCCGAAACTGGCAAGAAAAACAGCTTTCTTTTAGGGTTACTCCCCGAAAATAGCCTTGCATATATGTATCGAATGTCATAGGTTCCAGATAAACTTTTCCGTTTTCAAACTCCATTCGCACAGAGCTATTATGCCAGCCCTTCTTCTTGTTACGAAACTCCATCCTTGTAAGCCTTGCGCCATATTTTCTTTCCTGCATTCCGATGTACGTTTGCAGCATCTGGTCGCTTGGAATCCCGTGACAAATCAATTCCACAAGAAGCAGATTCGGATACTCTTTCCCAAGAAATGTGCGCAGGCCTGCGACCTGACAGGGACATCCGCTGAACAAAACCTTGCATCCCTTTTCCAGCACGTCTTTGACTTCCCGATAGCAATACCCCATATCGCTTTGGGCATATTTGGAACCCATCATGCACAGAATATCTTCCTTTGCATTGGAAAGGATGTGCTTGACGTGAAACTCGTCATCAAACACCGCGCCGCAAACGTATCCGCCATCGCGCAGCATCTGGCTGGCAAGTTCATAAAATGCACCGCCTGAGCTGCTGCGCATACGCATAGAGTCATTCTCGCTTTTGGCTGCAAAGGCTACAGGATACCCTTCATCAGGTTTTCCTTTGTTCCCCAAAATCGGACAAGCCTGTTCACATTGGTTGCAATGAATGCAAATGTCTTCTTTGACCTGCGGATAGCAAAAATCCAAATACGGTTTACTAAAACTGATTGCGTCTGCGGGGCATGCATTCACGCATGCGCCGCAAAGTGTACATTCCTGAACAGAAACTCTATCAATCATCGCTCCCCATCCCTCAGCACTTCATCAATATACGCCTTCGACTTATCGATCTCAGCCGTCAGGCGGCAGCGCACAGCCGCCCAGTCCACATCCGGCGGAAGGGCGCGCTCCGCTGTCACCATGCGCTCAGGCAGGCCGAGCAGCGCCGTGAAGTCCCGCATCCGCGAATTGAGCCGCTCCGTGCGCTCTACGACCGCGAACTCCCGCTCGAAGATAACCGAAAACGCCGTGGCGTGAAAAGAGTTCGACAGCACAAAGGCCGCATTCTGTATCAAGCCCAAAAACACCTCCGGCCCATCGAGCGCGAAACAGCGCTCGGCATACGGAAGGTCAAACACTGAATAGATCCGCAGGCCGCGCTCGGCGGCGATCCGCTCAGCCAGCCCCCGGATCGTAGCGTCGTTATCAAAGGCATATACCAGAAGATACGGCACATCGCAATGTTCCGGCCGCGCGGCCATGGTCTCCCACTGCGCCCGGTCAAGCAGAAACACAGGGTCGAGAACAGAGACGGCATCTTCAACACCAAGCGAGTGCAAAATCGCAAGACCGGATTTTTCCCGAACCGCAACATGGTCAAAGCGCTTCAAATACCCCGCCGTGGCAGCACGAAGCGCCTCCGGAAAATCATCCACGGAGAAACTGGCTGCGTAAGCAGCGCGCGTGCCGCGCTGCACAAAGTCCAGATAAAACGCAGGGTCTTTTCCGTTTGGAAACAGCGGATTCCAGATCTGGTCGCTCCCGGCGAAGAAAACGTCCGCCACGGGAGGATTGGCCTTCAGCTCTTCGTTGGAGGTATAGCGCGTGGTCAGGTCAAGGTACGCAGCCGTAAAGCGGTCAAATGCTTCTTTGCGCGGCAGCATACGCAGCCGCCCCGGCAGCTTTGCCAGCAGATACGCCTGCTTTAGGAGCGGCTTGTCATATTTCTGGTTTGCGACAACGTCCAGCCGGTAATGCTGCGAAAGATAATCCGGCTTGTAGTCGATGATTTTCACATCGTGCCCCAGCGATTTCAAATAGGTTTGCAGGGCATAAGCCTGCAATGACGCTCCGGCATTATACACATCGTGACAGGTAATCGTACATATTCTCATGGCTTGACCTTTTTCGTAAGTCTCCTTATGATCCGTCCCACTCGCGCCCGCATCTGTTTGCGTTTCGGCAGCCAACTCATCGAATACCAGTGGATCGAGTAGGTATTCTCCGTTTTTGTCAGCTTACCTGTCACGCTGTCCAGCGGGTTGAAGTAGTCCGCCGGATAGACATGAATCCCGACAACCAGCTGCTCCTGCCCGTTGCGCACAAGGCCGAAGCGCTCCATCACGTCCGTGTTCAGCCGCGGACAGCCTACAGTATTCAAGCTTCCGTCCGCATTGGTGAAGTACAGCGTTTTATATTCCTCGATCATCGCCTGAATCACCGGGTGATGCGCCTCAGCGGCCACGACCTGACCGCTGTTGACATACTGCTCATTCTCAAATCCAATGAATCCCTCGTCATCCAGCAGCGCCGAAATGTCCCGCACGGCCTCCACGTCGGTGTCAAAATACACGCCGCCATGCTGCTCCAGCACGATCAGGCGCATGACGTCGGACACGAAGGCGTACTTTTTTGCAGCATACGCCTCCGCCATGAAGGGCATGGCAAGATAATCACAGTTGTCCTCGTTCCACTCGCGGATCTCAAAACCCGGGCAGAATCGGCGCCAACTGGCGATGCATTTCTTGGCAAGCTCCGGCTTTTCACCGCGGCCAAACCAGCAGTAGTGAATGATTTTGGGGATCATGGGGTCAGTCCTCCATCAGCGCGTAGATCTTCTCGATCTCCGCGCTATTCGTATAATCTCTCTTTGCGCAGTTTTCCGACAGCTGCTGCATCCGGACAGGGTCGCGCAGCAACGCGGCAATTCCGGCGGCGCAGCCCGCGTTATCCATGGGGACGATCACACCGTCCACGCCGTCGGCCAGCTGGCTGGCGGAGGTAGCGTAGTCCGTGATGACGACCGGCTTCCCGAGAAGCTGCGCCTCACGCACGGTGACGGCCTTGCCCTCGTAGCGCGATGGCTGCACATACAGGTCGCAGGCGCGCATATAGGGGTACGGGTTATCTTTTTTGCCGAGGATGATGACGCGATCCTGCATCCCGGCATCATGGATCTTCTGGCGGATCAGCGGCTCACTGCCGCCATAGCCAATGAGATACCACTTCACGTCAAGGCCGTCCGCCACCAGGCGGCGGCAGATATCCGGCACGTTGTCAAAATTCTTCGCCTCGCAGAAGCGGCCGACGGAGAGGAGAGCCGTGCTCTTTCCATGTGCCATTTCTCCATTGGCGTCAAATTCCGTGCTTCGCGTCAAAATTGTCTTCTTTGACAAGACATTCTCTATAACCAGCGACCGTGACGTATCCAGATACGGGTGTGCCCTGTCAAATGCCTGTTTACAGTTTTCAGAGACACTAACCACATAGTCGGACATTCCCCACATCTCTTTTTCTATGTTGTCGCAAAATTGGATACGAGATGCATCGGTATGGAACCATGCAAGTTTCACCTTTGCGCTTACCTTCTTGCCGATGATATAGTGGGGATCATTGAAGCTAATTGCCAAATCGTACACGCCAGGGATCTCTGGTAAATAAGGCATACATAACTTGTGAAAATACTGCTTGTAATTATGTGGAAAATGCAAAGTTCCGCGTGACAACGCTGAGCGCATTCTGGCATAACAACGCGCAAATGCGATTCCGATATTTCCGTTACGCAGATTTGTGGAAATAGGCTGTGTAAGCGCCTTGTAGCTTGAATTCTCTGGAAGCAGATTCACATACTTGTTGATCAGCGGCATAAACTCGCCAGAGTGACTTAGTAAGAACAAGTCCACCGCGTACTTGCTGTAGTCTATCGTGTCAAGCAATCCAAGCAAACTGCTCTCCGCGCCGCCGAGTTCCATATCGAAATGAATAATAAGTATACGTTTCATAATGTATCAGCTTTTTCCGAAGAGCTTTACCGCAAAGTTGAATAGAACTGGCGAGTCATGCTCAAGCAAAAAACGAAGCTTTGTTTTCTTCCCTAAATATTTAGCTTCTCTTACTCGTCTGGTTGCATACTTAATCACAGGGAGTAATTCTTCAGCTTGTGAAGTAAGACCGCACTCCAAAGCACGACGTCGTCTGAAATCGGCATTTTGCAGAAGACATGCGGCCACATATTCTCCACATTCAGGGGAGGAGGAAAATTTTGTATCCGCAAACGTCAGACACTTTTGGAGGCTGCGAACCTGATCTATGCGTGCTTCTATGCCGGACGATTTGCTGATACACGCGGGATTTCCCTGATAATAGTAGTACACCGGGGACGAAACACAACCGATCGACTGCACGCGGCTTAATACTCTAAATATAAATTCCCGATCCTCTGCATAGCGAAGCGTCTCGTCGAACCGCAAGTTCTTTACAAACTCTGCGGAAAACAGCTTATTCATAACGATGCTATAGGTATATTGAGCTACGCAGAACAAATTCCAACAATACTCCCGGACAGAAATGTTTTTGTCCACGCTTCTGCCAGTGTCCCAATCAAATTCATTTGCTGTTCCAACAACGATATCGCCAAATACAAGATCATCATGATCTTCTCTTGCTTTTTGTAAAAACCGCTCATACATGACAGGGCTGATATAATCATCTGCGTCTACAAAGGCGATCCATGATCCCTTTGCCGCATCCATACCCAAATTTCTGGCATAAGATAAGCCTGTAACATCTGCGACGATCGTCTTGACGTTTTGATGACTATTTGAATATTCTTGACAGATCTCAAGAGTACGATCTGTAGAGCCATTTTCAACCAGTATAATTTCTATATCCGCGACAGTACTGTGCAATATCGAATCCACACACTTCCTCAATGTCTTTTCGCCATTGTGAACTGGTACTATCACGCTTATCATAAGATACCTTCCTATCAAAACGGCAGATTTCTATATCGCCAGTTGATCAGCCTTACATACCACTTACTCGTGTCTTTTATTGGCTGGGCTCCAGCCCACGGTGTTTTCGCTACTGCATCCCAATACAACTTCTTCAATGGATGGCGGCAAGTCCGCACCCAAGGTCGACTTGTAAAACTGGGTGTATAGTGGAGCACAACAGGATGTGCTTTTGCCTGTGCAATCTCTTCTTCACTGTAAAATGGACTTTCTTCACGAAAGTACTTTAAGATTTTGTCACGACTCATTATGTAATGGATCGTCATAACATTGTATTTTAACGGAAGGATAGAAACGTCCTGATGGAAAAGCCCATTCAACACACCCTGATCATGGTGTGTAACGCTCCCTTGGTGCCGTGCAATGAAATCAAGGCAAGCCCACTCCGTGTCGATACTTCTCCATTTATTAAGATCAATTAGCAAAAGGCCCGCATTAAAGTACTTTTCTTCACAATGCACACCGATCCTCTCTTTTGTCTCCCGGCTGACCGTGTCCTGCACAGACGCAATAGTGCATCCATGCATATCCCAATTCCAAAGTTCATCTATACAATCACAGATGATCATGTCACAATCCAGATATAAGCAGCGGGAAACATCCGCAGGAAGCATACTTCCAATAAATAAACGGCCATAGGAACTTAGTGAAATAGGCCACTGCATATTCAGCGTCAATTTCTCACTCCACTTGGAAAAATCAATCCACTGAAGCCGTGAATGCGGAAATTGCTTGACGATCTGCTGAAGCTTTTCTTTCCTATCAGAGGAAATGCCGTTGTCAATCACGTATATGACAATCTCTGACTCCGCATTATGGGAAAGCAGCGAGAAAATCGATGCTCCCATATGCTGTGCGTAGTTATCATCGCTGGAATATACGATGTGCATAGGTTGCATTTCAGTGTCCCGCCCTTCTCCTGATATACCCCGTCAGCAGCCATCCCGCTGGTGTACACAGCACCGTCAGCAGCTTTTTGGGGGATTCCCTGATATAGTTCCGATTCCCAGCAATCTGGCTGCTGGAGCAATAGTGAACGCAGTCCATCACCAGGCGCTTAAAAGACTCCGGGTATTGCATCTTCACCGTGCGCCAGAAGGCAAAGCCCTTGGGGTTTCGCAGATACTGCCGGAGCATGTTGTTGCTGGAGCCGTCCGGCTGGTATTCTACATTGCATAGCACCTCGTCCAGCACCGCAAGCTTGTAATCCTGATCAATCAAAAGATACTTATAGGCAAGGCTGACGTATTTTTCGCCCTCAAACACCGGATATGCCGGATAGGCGTTGACGACATCCGTCCGATATACCAGCTTTTTGTCACCGGCCCCGCCCGCCGCGTAATAGCCGGAAATGGTGGTCTCGGATAGTCCGTCAGGAAAGCCTTTGCCTATGATTTTTCCGTCGAAATCCGCATCAAGGCCGACAATGCCGGCGTAGCCCTCCCCTTTGACCTCATCCCACTTGCTCAGGATCTTCTCCACCGCGCCGTCTGCCAGCATATCGTCAGAATCGATGCAGGTATTCAGTTCCGTGTGGATATTGGCGTAGGCTACGTTGTGGGCAGTGTGCATACCGCCATTTTCCTTATAGATGTATTGAATTGTAAACCCGTTGTCGCGGCTTTGCCAATCGCGCACCAACTCGACGGTGTTGTCCGCAGAGCCGTCATCCACGATCAGCCAGATAAAATCCTTACAACTCTGGCAGCAAAGACTTTCATAGGTGCGCGGCAGGGTGTGTGCGCGATTGTAGGCAGGGGTGAAGATGGTGAGGATGGGATCA
>OLPV01002190.1_pt1 | contig 13203 bp, 12 predicted proteins | sample 1671961 | NCBI WGS metagenome assembly OLPV01 (sample SAMEA3136630, study PRJEB25190) | human gut metagenome | biome: human gut; feature: human-associated habitat; material: faeces | place: Austria | collected 2013
TTTTTTGTCCCTCTATATAAGAACAACGCGAAAAATGGAAAAAGTTCGAGAAAAATTTTTGATTTTGGCAAAATATTTTTTCGGGCTACACGAATGGTGATTTTTTTTGCTATATGGTGTTCCGGAAAAACACCCTGAATATAGACGGTTCCTACGATTACGACATATTTGTGATTATTCTGCTGGAACTGTAATTGCGAATACCAAACCAAAAGAGAAAGTGGAGCCGAGGCTCCACTTTCTCTTTTTTAGACCCTGAATTTCCGGATGACCTGCAAGAACTCGATCAGCAAAGTCTGATACAAGTCCTCATCGCGGTAACCATTCACCATGCTGCATTTCAGCAAAAGCGGCGAGAACTGGTCATACAGCAGTTCCACAGCTTTGCTGTCGCCGTTCTTTGCCCCAAAAAGGGCATCTCGAAATGCTCCCATCTTAGTTTTCCTCCATTTCCTTGCGAATTTTCTCGCAAGCGTTGCGACGGTGTGTACTTACGGTGTTCTTTTCGACACCCAGTTTGGCAGCCGTGTCGGACACAGATAGCTGTTCGACATACAGCGAGATCATAACCTCGCATTCCTTCGGCGTCAGCTTATGCAGATACTTTCGGATGCTCTCCCACATCAGTTTCGATTCGACAATTTCCTCCACCGGTCTTGTCGTAGGCACATACATTTTATCCACTTCCTCGGAATATTCCTCAATAGAAATTTCGCTTGCAGCCTGCTCCGCTTTCGCGCGCAGATAGGATACGCGGCGATTGCAAAGGGCTTTCGTCAAACACTTTGTAAAGCGTGCAGCCAGTTGCGCGTCCTCACCACTAAACCATAGCTTATTTTTCTTTGCCATCGTAAACCTCCTGAATTTTGGGTTTCATTGAATAGACCTCAAAATTCGGAGGGGCGCGGGTCGGGTAAGAATTACGGCAGCGCATCTTACATTAAGCGAACGCAAAAAAAGGCCCGACAGCCGTTGTGGCTGTCGGGCCAAAAACAATCTGTAATTGTCTTTATACATCGTGTTGTCGGCCTGAATGCCGTAGGCAAGGGGTCCGATAAAACCCCCACCGATCCCGGCGAAAACAGCGCCCAAATAGATCAGCAGCAGAGACCGGACATCTATAAACCGGATCAGTGACCCACCTACGGCAACGATGATCCCCGCGAGAAAAACGTTTTTCTTTCCGAGTTTGTTTGCCAAAACAGGTGCCACAGCCATGCCGAGCAGAGTAATCACAAGGGAAACAACCGAAACACCTGACATCAGTTTGAGATCCTTCATAATATAAGTGTAGAAAAAGGTGCCGGTGCCACTGCTAAGGGAGGTGCCGACCGTGGATAGCAGAATCGTGAGGAAGTGCGTCCAGACTGGCTTGAAGCGAAGGAACTGAAACAATTCCCGCAGGCTATACCGTTCGTCGTCGGTGCCTTTGGGCGTTATCCATTCATGTGTTGCAGCTTGCCTCCAAAGTTTAGCAAAACAAATGATTTTATGCTGTTCTCCCGTACAAACGAGAAACAGCCGATCAGATCGTCCAACGGGATCATGCGGCAAAATCCCCCCCAAAAAATCCGGGATTCTGATGCCGATTGGATTTTTGGGAGGGATGCAGGAAAAAGTGCTTCTCAGCCGCAAGTGATTGACGTAGAGATGACTTAGTACCGATTGATCATCTGTGCTTCCGCTTCCTCGCGGGTGATCTCACCATTGTTGCACTTGGACATGAGCTGAACATCATGGTCGTTGAGTTTGTACAGGCGCAGGATGAGCAGCGTGCAGATTCCCCCAATGATGCTGCCAAGGCAGCTGAAGGTCCACAATTTATCGGCAAATCCTGCCGCCTGAATGACGCCCTCACCTTCTTTGAAACCGATCAGAGTCAGGGCAAAAACGCTGGCGGCGGTTGCGATCGCACCGTTCAGTTTGGTAAAGAACGTCTGCGCCGCAAAAGTAACGCCACGCATTTTCAGCCCGGTTTTGTACTGCCCGTACTCATAACAATCGGGGGTGAATTGGTATTGCAGGATCGCGGCGATGCCCAGAGGAAATCCACCCAGTGCGTTTAGGATCACATAGACCATCATGTTCTCATATCCGGCTATGTAGCGAACGATGCCCAAAATCAAAGCAAACATATAGGAGAAATAGAAAATTTTGAATTTGTCATATTTCTTGCATAGTTGTACAGCAATCGCCGCACCGATCAGTGTCGGAACGATCACCGCCATCGAGACAAAGGAAGCAATTTCTTCGCCGCCGAGGCAATACCGGGCAATGTATAACCCCCAGGTGGCACCAATATTGAGCAGACTGCTGATAAGAGGAGCAGCAAAGAAAATCAACAGGTATTTATTGGAACGCAGGCATTCGACCATATCGCGCAGCGTATAGTTTTCCTCGGCTCCTCCATCCCGTGCTTTTTCTCTTTCGATCACGCGCTCTTTTGCAAACAGACACATCGGGATCATCATGGCAGCGGACAAAATGGACAACACGATCACAGTCGTAGCCCAGCCGCCCAAACTCTGCCGGACCAGTGGCAAAAGGATGCCGGTCACAATGCCGGCAAAAATTGCAAAAATTCTTCCGATGCTGTTCAGGGACACGCGCTCTTTCTGGTCAAACGTCATTGTAGTGACAATGCCAAAAATCGGCACATCGCAAAGCGTATAGGCCGTATCCCACAGCATATAGGCAAGGGTCGCCCAGATGAGCTTGGCCACCAACGGGATGCCCGTAGGGATCACGAAAAGAAGAATGGTAGAGACCGGGATCGCGATGACAGAAATTCGGAGCCAGGGGAGAAATTTTCCTTTCTTAAAATGCACCTTATCCATGATCATGCCGAAGATGGGATCGTTGATGGCATCCCATACTTTTGTGATCAGTGCCACGACCGCAACCCAAGCCGCCGTGATGCCGACATCCGTGAAATAAGTGGTCATGTATCCAATCAGGCCGTAGAATACGTTCTGGCCCATAAAATACATACCGTAGCTGAATTTTTCCTTTTTGGTAACAGCGTTTTCCATTATGTTATCCTTCCTTTCCGTGTGTTGGAAAATGGGGCGTTCCATCGCGGTGCCGCCCGCTGATCTGACGTTTTTGCCCGGAATTACTGCTTTACATCGCAATCAAACGTATAGGGACCACTTCCGATCTTGTACGAACTTCCGTCTGGCAGGTTTACCACTGCCGTAGTGTTGCAGGGGATATCCACTTCTATATCTTCATGGTCTGTATTGACTGTTTGCTTTAAGTCTTGTAAGCTCCATAATGGTCTCCTGCGCTTGTAGAAATTAGCGTTCCTTCGTCGGGAACGTGTTCCTGAAACGTTCAAAATTCTTCCAGCAATACGTTGAGACGTTGTGCTTGCTCCGCGCTCACCCCGCCCGCGAAAGCTTCTGCGGCCTGCCGCAGCGTAAGCCCATACGCAAGATCCGGGATCATATCCACCTCCATCATATTGGAAAGGAACGCCCTGATCGCCGGCTCACCCAACAAGTCTTCCAGCGTGGAGTCTACGCTGTAGCTTTTTTTCAAGGGGCTTGCGGCCTTGTAGGTGACCGTATATTGCCCGGCCTTTACGCAGCAGATTCCGTTTTCCACCGTTTCAAACAAAGGGTTATCCGTATCGTGGTATACGGAGTCTGGCGCATACGGAAGGATTACCTGCGCCTTTGCACCGAACGGAACGGTGACGGTGACTGTGATTTGGTCGCCGTTTTCGATCTGCCACCCACAGCGATAGCACCCGCTGGCCGAATCGTAAACCGCGCTTGCCGAGCCCAACTTGTGATCCACCTTGGGGCTGATGCGCATCATCTTGCCGCCCGGGCCTTGCTCCGTCACATCGATCCCGGCTACATGGCGGAAGATCCACTCCAATACAGCGCCATAGGAATAATGATTCAGGCTGTTCATCCCGGTGCTGGAAATGCGACCGTTTTCATCCAGCGAGTTCCAGCGCTCCCACACCGTTGTGGCCCCCAACTTTACTTCGTGGAGCCAGCCCGGGTACTCCTCGTTCAGGAGCAGCCGATAAGCCAAATCCGTCATGCCATGCTCGGTCAGGACGTTACACAGCAGCGGGGTCCCCACAAAGCCGGTGTTCAGCTTATTTTTGTTGTCCCGAAGGAGTTTTCGGAGCATCTGCTCCGTCAGACGTTCATTGTCCGACAAATGGTATTTCAGTGCAAGGACGAGCCCTGTCTGCGTTTTCACGGCACATCTGCCGGTAGCGGTAAAATATTCTTCCTTCACCACCTGCCACTGGCGGTCGGCGATGGCCTGGTAGTTCTGTCTTGTTTCTTCCAGACCGAGAACTGCGGCCGCTTTGGCAACGATCTGGGCACTTGCCGCATAGTAGATGTCAGCGATGTAGGCTTCGTCCGTCGCCCCGTAAACGCTGTTTGCAACGGCCCCGGCACGGTCAAGCGCCAGCCAGTCTCCGTAATGAAAAACCTGTCTCCATCCATGGTGATTGCCGTCGATCTTGCGGATATAATCGACCCATGCTTTCATGCTCTCGATCTGGTTTTCAAGGATCGTTTTGTCACCGCTGAACAAATATACATTCCACGGAATGATACACGCAGCATCGCCCCATGCGCAGGAACACTTGCTCGGTCCGAATGTGGGGACGACCTCGGGGACCATACCGCCAGCCAAGAGCTGTTCCTGATACAGATCGTATAAATATTTCCGATAGAAGGCAAACGAATCGGCCAGATAGCTTGCCGTTGCGGAAAAGACCTGCGTATCGCCGGTCCAGCCCATTCGCTCATCGCGTTGCGGGCAATCGGTTGGCACATCGAGAAAGTTTCCCCTCATGCCCCATTCTACATTAGAGATCAGTTGATTTACCAGCGCATTGCCCGTTTTCACGTTGCCGATGCTCTCGTAATCGCTGTGCAGCACGATGGCTGTAAAATCCTCGCATGACAGGTTGGAAACACCGCTGACCTTTACATAACGGTAGCCGTAGTATGTAAAATGGGGAACAATGGTTTTTTCTTTTCCATCTGAGACATAGATATATTCCGAAAGTGCCGTTCTCAGGTTTTCGTTATAGAAACACCCATCTTGAAGCACCTCGCCGGTTTGAATGCGAATCGTTGTCCCCGCCGGTTCCCGCACACGCAGTTGGAAAATTCCTGTGATTTCCTGCCCCAAATCGAATACTTCTTCACCGCGCGGCGTATGGATCAACGCCACCGGCTTCCGCAGCATTTGTGCCTTGACCGGGATAGACAGCCGTTCCATAAGCCGCCCCTTCGGTGCCTGTGCGATCCGTGCGCAGCATTCCGGGGTAGGCGGCAAGGTATCATCCCGCCGTTCGCCGTCATAAATGTTGGAGAACCACAGGTTGCTTCGTTTTACCGACCAAGTCTCATCGGTGCCGACCACCTCGTTTGTGCCATCTTGGTACGCAATGTGAATCTCCGCGATCAGCTTCCATTCACTTCCATAGTATTCTTTCCGCTCAGGATCGCTGAATCCGAACCGCCCTTTGTACCAGCCGTTTCCCAGCAGGATCGACAGCATACCACCTTCTGATACCTGCTCCGTAACATCATAAGTCTGGTACTGAATCCACTGTGCATAATTGTTACAGTACGGCGTTAAATACTCGTCGCCGATTTTGCTCGATACTTTGCTGGTTTCCCCCAGAAAATATGCTTCGTACAATCCCAGACCGCAAATATACAGCCTTGCGCGTGCAACTGCCCGGGTCGGGCTGATCCGCTTGGAAAAAATCGGATGACGTTGCTGGCTGCTGTCACAGGTGATCCACTGGGCTGTCCATGGCTCCTCCATTTTGGCGGTCTCAAAAAACTGCACGTCGGACTCGATCGTTTCTGCGGCATCCGTTGCCACAAGGACTTTCCAGTAATATCTTGTGCAGGGTTGTGGATCAAATTCTACCCTTGCGGCGCGGCTGTCAAGTGCGGCCTCTCCCGTATCGAAGCAAAGCGTGGTAAAGGTCGGCTCTTTGCTGATCATGATCCTTGCGTGGCGCTGTTCCTGCCCTTTGCACCCTTTTACCTTCCACGAAAACACCAGCGGCTTCAGAGCATAGCCTACAGGGTTTGTGATGTGATTGGTTTTTGCAGCATAAATCTCGCCCATACGGTTTTCCTCGCCTCTCTGTTATCTGTGCGCTTCCCAAAAGACAACTGCTTCCTGAAGCCAGTTTTTCACTTTGGTTTTTGACCCAATGCCAAAGCCATGCCCCAGACCGTCAATGATTTTGACGCTCACATTTTCTCTGCCCAGTGTTTTTTCCAACGCCGGAAGCTGTGCTTCTACGTTGGCAAAGCCGAACTCATCCTGACGCCCTGCGATGGAAAACACGGCCAAACCTTGATCCTCCGGGAGTGCTTTGATATTCCAATCCAGTCCGTACATAGGAAAAATCGCCTTCGGCCTTGGCAGGTGATGATTGTGGCAGCAATCGGCATAGCTTGCAAAAGAATAGGCTGTCGTCATAAGTCCCCCGGCCGAGAACCCGAAGATGGCATAATCATCCATACAGATCGCAAGTTCCTTTTGATGGTTCGTCAGATAACGGATCGCCTGTGTCAGTTCCTTAGCAGCTGCCTGCCCCTGCTTCAACGGCTCTGTTTCGCCCAGTTGCTTGCCGATCGGATAGCTGAGGACAAAGACGGAATATCCCATTTTATGCAGTTCCATCGCGATGGGGTATCCCTCGCAATCCGTCACATTAGAAATGAAACCGCCCCCGGGAACCACAATGGCAAATGGCTTGCCCGGCTGCCCGTAGTAAAACATTCCCGTCAGATGGCTTCGATCGGGATGGTCCTTCATGGCTTCCTGCGGGTACAGGCCGGACACCAATTTGGCTTGTCCCTTCTCCACAAGGCCCGTCAGATAATTGAACGCATCCAGCGCGGTGTCGGTCTGTTCCGCACGGCCCTGTGCCTGCATGAAATCCTTGTACTTTGCAGGGGCAATGGCTTTTAGCGCGTTATCCTCCAGATTGAAGAACATATGATAAAAACCGCCAAAGATTGGATGCTGCATAAAAAAACCGACCTTGTCCTCCTTGGTTGCCGGTCGGAAGTGGCCGCTTCCATCATAATAACAGCTTTCCTTTATCTTGGGGAAGCCGCATAAGCCGAAAAGTGCCGGCAGAAACACCGCCTTTTTTTGATACACATACCAAATCGCGCCTGCCACACAGAACAAAAGAGCGGCCAATGCCCCACAAACGATTTTCATACCCGTTTCGTCCTCCCTTTTACGAATATCTTACGGGAAATCTGCTTTACCCCAACGGAAACCAAAGAGCGTGCCGTCCATGGTCAGTCATCGGTTTTGATGCCGACTTTTTTACGCTGTTGGGTTGGTTCTCGCCATTATTATAGCACGCTCCACGTGCTGCCACCACACGGAAACAACTAATCCTGTATGATTTCAACGGCTTTCTCCGCAGTTCCGGGAAAGCGGAGTACATCCCGCAAGGGAACACCAACGGCTTGTATCCGGGTAGGCGTGGAACTGCGCCGCACGATCGGGAGAGGAACGTCCATTTCATATAGATTTCGTCTATAACGTATAGAGCCTGCCTATCTCAAACTGTATAATAAAGTAAGGGAACGAAACGGAGACGACCATCATATAAAGTCGCTTCCCGCCCCAAACAGCAAGGACGTTTACAGGAGGTTGCTTATGAACAAACAATTCGAGCCCTTGTTTACTCCGTACGATGCGTGGCTCTGGGCGCCCCCGCCGGTGTATGCCATAGCAAACGGTGGTCTTGGTGCGATCCGCGCCAAGACCACCGTTTTTATAGTTTCAAAATGCAACAGGAGGCACCCATTTCGGGTGCCTCCTGTTGTGTCAAGAAGGAAAACGCGGCCCTTTATTGACCCAGATAATCGTACAGGTACGCCTCCATCTTGGGGGTCCACCAGTTCAGGTAGCCCGCCTGCGTGGGATGGATGCCGTCGAACATATAGAGCTTGTAATCTTCCTCAGAAACTTGATTCATCTCGGCATCATTCCACAGGTCGATGACCCCGATCTCATACTTTTCCTGCAACTTCAGCAGCTGCTCCACCATCTTGCCGTAGGCGGGGCTGTCGTACTGGGTGCCCGTATAGAACACCACCGGGCAATGCCATGTGGTGTCGGCATATACGATGATGTATTCGAGCGCGCCAAGGACGGTTTTGGTGTCAAAGTCCTCCAAATTGCGGGAACTGCTGATTTCCCCCAGCGGGATCGCGCTGCTTGCATCGTTGGTGGAAAGCTGGCAGATGAACGCATCAAACTGTGCGTTGGGGTCGATATTGTGCAGCATCCGCTGGATGTAGGAGGTCTTGTCGTTGTCGGCCAATGTGGTGCCGCCGACAGCCTCTTTGACATAGGTGCAGTTGTTGCGAACGGCAATGTACTCCGCAAAGGAGGTTTCCAGCGAGGCAGCCCCCTCGGTCACCGAGGACCCCAAAAAGCACAGGTTCATACCGCTCAACGGGCTGTTCTCCACCGGCGCCACGTTTTCGGGGCGGTAGATTTCGGCGTTGCCGGGCAAGCTTTTGAGGTACATCGTGTTCAGGAAGCGGAACGGCCCATGGCCCAAAAGACCTTGCAGAGCACCATAAGCCAGCGCTAATAGCAGGACCAGGATCAGAGCAATAATCAAAAGGACTTTTCCTACTTTTTTCATACAAACTATCCTCTTTCTTCACTTGAGTTTCCGGATGTCCCGCGCCGTGTAACAGGGGATCACGAGAGAACTCCAGATACAAAGCCCTTTACTGCGCCAGCAGCAGGTTCATCTGCTGGATCAGCAGCTCGATCTGATCACCGGGCATCACGCTGACCAGAGATTTCAGCGGCATTTCCATGATCATCTTTTTCATCATGTTCATCGACCCTTCATCCAACCCGTCGGTACCGGCGCTTTGCGCAAGCGGGGCCAACAACTGCATGATGGTCGGCGCGGTCTTGGGGCAGGTCAGCAACTCGCCTAGTGTGGTGGTCAGTGTTACGACAAAGGGGAGTTGTTTTTTGGTGGTAAAGGACAACTCGGCCGTCAGGCGGATGTCGTCGCTGGCGCGACCCACCATGACCTCATACACGCCGCTGGGGGCAAACCAGTCGTGCAGGCGTTCCTCATAGTAGCTCAAGTCGCGTGCCGCCAGCGTCAGGGTCACCGTCTTGCACTCGCCCGGTTCCAGCAGTACCTTGGCAAAGCCGCGCAGCTCTTTGCTGGGACGCTCCGGTGTGCCGTTTTTGTCGCGGACGTAAAGCTGGACGACCTCGCGCCCGGCCACCTTGCCGGTGTTGGTCACATCCACACTGACGGTGACAGTCTGGCCATCCTGCAATGCGGGCGCGGAAAGCTGCAAATTGCTGTAAGCGAACTCGGTGTAGGACAAGCCGTGACCGAACGCAAAGCGGACAGGGACCTGCTTGGTATCGTAGTAGCGGTAGCCGACAAAGACATCCTCGCCATAGGCAACACGCTCGTCATTGCCCGGAAAGTGCAAATAGCTGGGGTTGTCCTGCAAACGGAGCGGGAAGGTCTCAGCCAGATGTCCGCTGGGGTTGGCCTCGCCGTACAGCAGTTGGTCGGCGGCCTCACCGACGCCCTCGCCGCCGAGATACAGTTCCAGAATGGCCGAGACGCGGTCGGCCCACGGCAGCTCGACCGCGCTGCCGTTGTGCAGGACCACGACCACATGGGGCTGGACCTTTGCGATCTCGTCGATCAGGCGATTCTGGCAGGCGGGCAGTTCCATCGAAGTGCGGTCATACCCTTCAGACTCAAACGATTCGGGCAAACCGGCAAAGACAACGGCGACATCGGCGTTTTGTGCCGCCTGAATGGCCTCGGCCAACTCTGCGTCGGTCATCTCGTCCCGCATCGCCGAGAAGCCCTTGGCGTAGCAGACGTTGCGGCCCTTTTGCTGCGCAACCTCCCACGCGGAGGTCACGCGGCTGGGATGGATGTGGCTGGAGCCGCCGCCCTGATAGCGCGGTGCCGCGGCAAACTCGCCGATGTAGGCGATCTTCTGATCCGTGCCCAGCGGCAAAACACCCTGATTGGTCAGCAGTACCGCGCACTGCGTCTCGACGGCAACGGCCTCGGCGTGGTCTTTGGCGCGGTCGAACACGGTGTCGGGGCGGCGGGCATCCACATAGGAGAACACGACCTTCAGGATGCGCTCCACCGCGCGGTCCAGTACCGCCTCGTCCAGCGAGCCGTTCTGTACGGCCGCGACGATCTTGGCATCGTTGTAACCGTTGGAGGAAGGCATCTCCAGGTCAAGACCCGCTTCCAAGCCTTTCACACGGTCATTGGCGGCACCCCAGTCACTGACGACGTACCCCTCAAAGCCCCATTGGTCCCGCAGGATGTCGGTGAGCAGCATCTTGTTTTCGGAAGCATACACGCCGTTGATCTTGTTGTAGCTGCACATCACCGTTTTGGGCTGGGCGGCCTTGACGGCTTCCTCAAAGGCGGGCAGGTAGATCTCATGCAGCGCACGCTCCGAGAGGTCCGAGGAGATGGTCAGGCGGCGGGTCTCCTGATTGTTGGCGGCAAAGTGCTTGATGGAGGTCCCCACGCCCCGGCTTTGTACGCCGCGAATGTACGCAGCGGACAGCTTACCGGCCAGATACGGGTCCTCAGAAATGTACTCGAAATTGCGGCCGCACAGCGGGCTGCGCTTGATGTTGACGGCGGGTCCCAACAGGATGCTGACATCCTCGGCCTGGCACTCGTCGCCCAAAACCTGACCCATGTGCTCCAAAAGGTCGGGGTCAAAGCTGGAACCGGTGGCGCACCCGGCCGGGAAGCAGACAGCCTCGACGCTGTCGTTCAGGCCGAGGTGGTCCGCTTCACCTGCCTGCTTGCGCAGACCGTGCGGGCCGTCGGTCACCATCACGGCCGGGATGCCCAGCCGCTCGATCCCCTGCGTGTGCCAGAAATCCGAGCCGGAGCAAAGGCTGGCTTTTTCTTCCAATGTCATTTGGCCGATCAATGCTTTCAAATCGCGCTTCATATTCTATTCTCCTTGTCTGTTATTTGGCAACGGCATTGTACCGCGCATTCCTTACTTGCTATTTTACACAGCAAGACGTATAATGACTATATGGTATAAACTATCTCAACACGATTTCAACGAAAAGGTGATTTTTTATGCGGCCCGGTATCTTTGAGGAAAAATCCAACAACCACTTGAAGGAAGTCACGGTCAAGATTCGTGAGCGTTATCGGGCGAGCACCTACGCACAGTTGGAGGAAACGGCAAGTGGAGACTCGAATCGCGTCAAGGAAAAACGCTTTCTGTCGTTCATCGCACTGGGCAACGCCGTGCTGGCCGATGAGTTTCTGGCTCGTGCTTACAACAAGCAGGAATCGTTTCGCTTTGGGGTGATGAGCACCTCGTCGATCCAGCAGGCGCGATACGCCACCGTGGCTTCGGTCACGCTGTTTTGCCGCACGGCCATCGACAACGGCTTGCCGGAGAATCTCGCCTACAGCATCAGCGATTCCTATTTGCTGCACTTAGACGAGACCGAAAGCATTGAGGAGATCCAGTTCTTATCCCTCAGCGCGTTCCGGGAATACTGCCAGGTCATGCAGGACTGGCGGCTGCAATCCTGCCGCAAGGAGATCAAGCAGTGCTGCGAGTATATCCTGATGCACATCCACGAGCCCATCAGCCTGACGGAACTGGCCGAGCTGGTCAATCTTTCTCCCAATCATCTGTCCGCACTGTTTCTTAAGGAAACCAGCTTTCGCCCCACCGAGTACATCCGCGCACAAAAACTGAACTACGCCCGCTATATTTTGGACAACTATTCTCCGACCATCGCCACGCTGGCCAATCTGTTGGCGTTCCCCAGCCCGAGCGCCTTCGCCCGGCAGTTCAAGCAGCAGTACGGCCTGACCCCTACGGAGTATCAGCGACGAAAAGAATGAACAACGTCCCGGCAGTTCAAAGGATGAACTGATATAGTTCCCTTAGAGTAGACATCTAAAGAAGCAAAAATTTTCAAGTCTACACTAAGGGGGCTTTATTATGTCAAGAAGAAGGAACAAGTACTACGACAGGAAACTAAAGCTGCAAGCAGTGCAAGATTATCTTGGAGGCGGTGGCAGTTTACGGACTATTTGCAAAAAGCACGGGATTAAAGACAAAAAGCAGCTGCGGACTGGATAAAGTGGTATAATGGTCATAAAGAAATCAAGGAGAGGCGAGCAGCCGGAACGGAGATTTATATGACCAAGGGCAGAAAGACAACAGAAAAGGAACGCGCGGAGATCGTAGCGTTTTGTATTGAACATGGCAAGAACTATCCGCTGACGATAAAGACTTATGGCGTATCGTATCAACAGATTTACGCATGGGTACGAAAGTACGAAGAAAAAGGCGTTGCAGGTCTGGTGGATGGCAGAGGCAGGAACAAGCCGGAGAGTGAAATGACCGAAGTCGAGAAACTTCGTGTGCAAAACAAGCTGCTTCAAGCACAGATCAAAGACAAGGAGATACGCCTGAGGAACCGGAGTATTATCTTCGCAGAGATTTTGAGGGGGCTTATTCACTGCGTGGCGTACCGTTTTTGGACGCCAGATGTTACGACGGCTGCGGCAACTACATCATCTACGGGCATTATATGAAGGACGGAACCATGTTCGGCTCGCTGCAAGCCTATGCAAAGCCTGCCTACTGCGAGGCACACCCCACTATCACGCTGAATACCGCAACCGGGTGTGCGGATTACACGGTAATGGCGGCATTTTATTCACAGGTTTACAGCCAAGAGGATAGCAAGGTGTTTCGGTATTACCAGTACGCCGACCTGTCGAACGAGGCGGACTTTGCCGCCTATGTGGAGCAGGTGCAAAAAGCGGCGCTGTATGACACCGGCGTAAATGCGCAGTATGGGGAACAGCTGCTTACACTTTCCACCTGCAGTTACCACACAGACGAGGGAAGATTTGTCGTTGTGGCAAAGAAACAGGAATGATTTTGTGCAATGGTGGCTTTCTGCTTGCCTTGGCGCTTTATGCTCAAGGCTTTTGGGGCGAAAACATTTAACACACCAAACTCAGCGGATCAACCCGAATCCCGCCCTGCATCACCTCAAAATGCAGGTGGAAACCTGTGCTGTCGCCGGTGCTGCCTACATAACCTATAACCTGCCCTGCCGTTACCGCTT
>OLPV01002197.1_pt1 | contig 13176 bp, 24 predicted proteins | sample 1671961 | NCBI WGS metagenome assembly OLPV01 (sample SAMEA3136630, study PRJEB25190) | human gut metagenome | biome: human gut; feature: human-associated habitat; material: faeces | place: Austria | collected 2013
GTCAAAAGTTTTTCAGCCCCTGTCCCGTTCCGGTGCGTCAACACCGGAGCGGGATTTTTTATTATTTAATCTTTCTGTGAAAATGTACGATTCAGTAAACCGTCGATATGTTCGTGAAGAGAAGGTTTTATTGTTGCGGTCATGGGTGCCAGCAAGAAATCAATTCCTTCTCTGCGAGCCAGTTTGGCGGCTGGAACAAAATCACTGTCGCCGGAAATCAGTATGATTTGATCTACAAGATGCTTGTACGCAAGAGATGCAATATCGATACCGATTTTCATATCGACGCCTTTTTGCTCAACTTTCAATGTAAAATCTTTTTCTGTGAGATTTTCTAATGTTCGGCTTCCGTTGCATAGTTTTTTAATGATTTCGGGGCGAATCGTATAATGCGCCTGCCCATCAGCTAATGCACCGAGACGGATTGCGACTTTTCTTTTCGCTTTCAATGCGGCAAAGAAATCAGAAGTCCAAGTATACAAATCGGATTTACTAAAGTCAACCTGTTTTTTGAGAAACGGATGATAGAGTTTTTTCTCCATCGGAGGACAATCATAGTAAAAGATTCGATACAATTCTCGATCTTCATTTTTGTCATTCAATAAACGCATACAATAATCAAACAACTCGTCGGCCCGCTCAGCGCCGGTTTTGTCTCCGTAATGATATTGCGCGCGTCTGCGGTAAAATCCACCGTCTACTAAAATCGCGGTTTTGACAGTAGCTTTGTGTTCGCGCTTATGATCTCGTCTGCTCATAATGTTTCCTCACAATCTTTAAAAAACAAAAAGCCCTTGGGTTCGGCCGTTCCCTGATATTGGGGGGCTTACTGCCAAGGGCGTATTAACTGTATCACATTGTGTGAACAATAACAATATACACCCTTAGTTTATTTTTGTCAACACGTTTGTTTTTGCGGCTTTTTGTTTTATTTCGCTCTATTTTGCGTTATTTTGCGTTATTTGATTTAATAAAGTTGAAAAAACTGAAAAATTTATAAATCTTTATAGATTTTATATTTTTTCACGAATTATTTTAATCGTTCAACACGTACTCGCTGATAACACGGTTGATTTCCTGCACATTGCAGTTTGCGGCGAACTGAAATCGAACCTTTCCGACCGAAGAGAACCAAAGATCAAGCTCGGCATCCAAATCAAGCGTACCGGCCGTTTCTACAGAAAATGCCTGGATTTTTGAATACGGAAGAGAGGTAAAATCCTTTTTTGCTCCAAGAAATCCTTGGATGTTAATAGCAATAACACGTTTGTTTGTGAAGATCACCTTGTCTCGCACCGTTGTATAAGTTTGATACGCTTCCTCACCGGCAACAAGGATGTCTTTTACCAGCCCCAAATCCAATTTTTTGTCCAACGTTAGCTTAAAGACTGCTGATTTGCTGAAATCAATCATTTCTCTACCTCCTAATTTCCCTGATAGTTAAGACTTTATTTCATTTCAACTCACACACCCATGTGCGGTGCGATTAGTTTAATCCAACGTGAATTCAACTTTTACAACCTTGCCGATAATATGAATCGGAGTATGCTTCAAATTATAAATCTGCGGCATATGCTTGGGATTTGTTGATTGCGGCATGAGAGTGACCGTATCGCCGTCCTGATAGAAGCGCTTCATAGTTGCTTCATTATCACCGACCAGAACTACACAGATGGTACCGTTATCTACATAATCCTGCCGTCTGACAATAACCAGATACCCTTCTTTGATGCCCAAGGCGTCCATACTGTCACCATGCACTCGCAAAGCAAAATATTCGCCGCCGTGATTTAAGTCTGTGTATGTGTAACCTTCTATCTGCTCATCGGCATATAGAGGCAAGCCCGCAGAAATCCTGCCCAGAATCGGTATACGCTGCGTCGGCGCATAAGAGATCGCATCGGAGGGGAGCTTTGTTTCAGCATCCTCAATATTTGATCCAGTCAAATCGTTAATGTCAACACCAAAGAGATCGGCAATTGCGTGCGCTTTTTTCAGCGGCGGTTCAGACACGCCAGATTCCCATTTTTGTATTGTAGTATAAGACTTATATCCTAATCTTTCAGCAAGATAATCTTGAGACCATCCGCGTTTCTTTCGGAGATAGCGTATATTGTCGGCAAGTACCATGTGATTCACCCCTTTCTTGATGGATACATCATACAATATATTTGAAATAAATTCAAGTGAATTTTAGAAAAACTAAAAAATACAAGAAAAAAATTCAAGTAAGCTATTGACACATGAATATTTTTCATGTAAACTGTGAAACACAGAAAGGCGGTGAGACGATGGAAAAAGACAATCGCATGTACTCGCTCAAAGAACTTAGAGCGAGAAAAAATCGAACACAAAAGCAAGTTGCAGCTGATATTGGAGTATCTGAACAAACATATTGTGCGTGGGAAAAAGATATTTCTAATGTCGCTGTCAGCAAGGTTTTGGCGATTGCACAGTATTATGGTGTTGATATAGGACAGATTTATTTTTGCCCTGAACATGAAAATAATTCATGTTCGAGCTGAAAGGAGACCGAATGGAAATCAAAATTTTTAAGAATCCACAGTTCGGTGCAATCCGAACAACGGAGAAGGACGGCGAACCGTGGTTTGTCGGCAAGGATGTAGCAGAAGCGTGAGGAGGAAAACGAGTGAACAATTTTCCGAATTTTACCGCGCAGCTCCTGAGTAAGACGAACTTACGGGATGCGGCGGAAGTCTTGGGCATAACACCCCGGACGCTTTACAACAAGCTGAACGGCAGGACGCAGTTCACATGGCGTGAGATATGCGCACTGCGCGACACGTTCTTCCCAGACTGCACGATTGATGAAATCTTCGACCACTGGGAGGAATAAAACAAAACAGCTTAACGGAAGGTGTGTTCCCGTTAAGCTGCCGCCAAATATTTGTTTACCCTACATGTTTTGCAGGCTTACGCCGTTTGCAACACACCTACAATCTTAAAACATCGTGTCACTTTTGCAGTCTTTGGTTCTGCGGAAGCCTACTTGCTGACACGCAACGAGGAATCTATGTATCCGGTGAATTAAAAAATTCTTTTCTATGCAACGCGCGCCGGAATCACAGATATTTTACACATCCGTTAGTGGTTGTAACGGATGTAACCCCGAAGTGAGGGAGCAGGCAAGGTCAAAAGTTTGGTCAATGAGACCACGCTCCTTTCGCTGCCGTTAGGTTAGGCTGAAAATATGATACCATAACCGGAAAAATATTTCAATCATGTAGGAACAAACAAAGCGAGAAAGGAGACCAAATGAACACAGTAACAATCAACACGACCGCGTTAACGGTTAAAGAGTACAAGGGGCAGCGTGTAGTCACGCTCAAGGAAATTGATAAGGTGCATCAGCGCCCGGAAGGCACGGCGCGCAAGCGTTTTAATGACAACAAGGAACATTTCATTGAAGGTGTGGATTACTTCGTCCGAAATCCGGACGAAGCCGCAAAGGAATTTGACACTATTGCACCGAATGGTTTGAAGCTCATTACCGAATCCGGCTACCTGATGCTCGTCAAGTCGTTCACGGATGATCTTGCATGGACGGTACAGCGCGAGCTGGTCAACAGCTATTTCCGCATGAAAACAAAGCCGGTCAAGGCAGTAACGCCCGGAGCAGAAAAGAGAGCGGCGGCGATGCTGCTCAACGCCAAGAGCCGCACTGCAAAGCAGATGATGGCATTATGGACGGCAGCGGGAGTGAAACCGGAATATCAGGCGCTTGCGCTCGGTGACTACTACCGTGATGACGGAATCGAACTTCCGGCGATTGCATTACAGGAGATCGGAAGAGCGAAAAAGACATATGACAAAACAACGATTGCAAGCAAGCTGGGCATCTTGTCAAAATCCGGCAAGCCGCACGCGGCAGCGGTCGGCGCGATTATTACGAAGCTGTCGCTCAGCGACGCGGAACGTGAACAAGTGCCGTATTGCCGAAACGGTCACGATGGTATGGATTATCAGTATACGGAGAGCGTCATCGGCAAGGTAAAGGATTGGCTTGACGAAAACGGCTGTCCGATGGTGATTCACAGCGACGAAAAGAGCTATCACGTACAGTATGAATCGCTGTGCGAGGGAATTTGAAAGAATTCACGCCTTGTCCACACAATAAGATGAAGGAGGAGGTGCTGTCATGAACGTATACACGCGGATTTTAGAGATCGCCCGCCGGAGCAATCCCGATTCAATCAGGTGGCTGTTTAAAAGCAAAAACGGCACGGTATATGCATTTTCCGATGACGGGAAGTTTATCGGACCGTATACGGGGAACGTGGAGTGCGACATCATGATGCCGCCTGAGTTGGAAGAAATGGTAAAGGAAGCAGAGACATGAAAGATATTGCAGCCGTGGCACTTGCTACGGCAATCACGATGGCAATTTATTACACAATTTGCATGGCGGCTCTCGCCGTGCTGGTGAGATTAGGAGGTATTTTATGATTACGTTTATTTCTGGCATGGCGGCAGGCGCCGCCGCGCTGCTTGGGATTTTCAAGATTTGCTTCGTCCGCTGGGAGCGGATGGAGCGCAACAAGCGCCGCCGTGCAAAGCGTGCGGCGCAGAACAAACCGCGCGGCTTCTGCGGTGACATCCGCAGAGATAACTCGTGGATGCAGGAGACAACGAGATTATGAAGCAACAAACCTCAACCATTCTGCGCCGATGCCTGCGCAAGGAAATGGAGAAGGCCGCCAGTGCAGCGGAATACTACCCGAACCGGCATATCCAAATTGAACAGGCACGGCGGCAGGAAGTGCGCCTGGATTTAATTGCAGCGCACGAACGATGGCTGCTGAAAAGAAAAAGCGCCCAGAGGAATGGTAGTTCCAACTGAGCGCAGTATACGTAGCATGTGTAGTTTAACAACTACAGAAAGGAAAGTCAATGAAAAACATCAAAATCAGCAAGATTGAAATCGAAAATTTCAAGGGCATCCGGCGGTTGGAGCTGGATCTGAACGGACGCAGCGCGTCGCTTTACGGCGACAACGCAACCGGCAAGACAACGGTGTATGATGCGCTGACATGGCTGCTGTTCGGCAAAGACAGCCACGGCAACACGAAGTTCAGCATCAAGCCGCTGGATGCAGCTGGCAACACCACGCTGGGCGTTATGCCGACTGTTACCGGCACGCTGGATATTGACGGCGCAGTGTTTACCCTGCGCAAGCAGCTGCGGGAAAAGTGGGAAAAGCATCGCGGCGGCGCAGAGCGATACGCGGGCAATACCGTCGATTATTATATCGACGATGTACCGATGAAGGAGAAGGACTATAAAGCCCGTGTGGCTGAAATGGTTGACGAGGAAGTGTTTCGTATGTTAACCAGCGTGCACCGTTTTTGCAGAGATGTGCGCTGGCAGGACCGGCGCAAGGTGCTGTTTGACCTGGCTGGCATCGTATCGGATGATGAACTGCTTGCAGATCCGGTATTCGCCGAGCTTCAGAAGGAATTGAACGGCCGCACAGTGGATGATTACCGCGCTATGCTGGCGAAGCAGCGCAAGGACGCGAACAGCAAGCTGAATCTGCTCCCAGCACGCATTGATGAATGCGAGGGACAACTGGACACCTTGCCTGCATCTTTTGATTCTGCGGCGCGTGACGCGCTGGAAAAGCAGCTTTCAGACCTGCGCGGACAGCTGGCAGCACTGGACAATGCCGAAGCACGCAATGCAAAGCGCAATGAAATCCGAGAGCAGGAATTGAAGCTGCAGGAGTTAAGCGCCGAAAACGAAATGCACCGGCGCAGCCAGGACGTACCGGTCATTGACGAACGGCCGGCAGTACAGCAGGAGATTGACCGGTTGCAGCGTGAAAAAGCTGCTTCCGAATCGGGAGTAGAACGCTTGAAAGCGGCGAACGAAATGTCAGAAGCACGGCTTGCGGACTATCGGAAACGCTGGTCGGCGGAACACAAGAAAGTGTACAAGCCGGGTGTTTGCACTATGTGTGGGCAGCCGCTTCCGCCGGACATGGATGCAGCGGCGCACAAGAAGTTCGACGCGGAAAAGAAGGCTGCTATGGACGGACTGGTTGCAGACAGTCAGATTATCAAAGACCAGGCTAAAAGCAATAGCAAGCGAATCGCCGAACTGGATGACCATTTGCGCGAGATCGCGAAATTGATCACAAACAAAGCGGCACAGCTTGCGGCTATGAAAGCTCCCGAACCGGTACATATTGAAGATTTACCGGACTTTGCGGCGCGGCACGCGGCAATTTCACAGCGCATTGAGGAACTGAAAGCTGAATTGTCGGCATGGGATGAACATGCAAGCGCAGAAAAGGACAAGCTGCGCGAGCGGATTCGCGATGCAGAGCAGCAGAAAGCACAGCAGGACGCGATTGCATCGAAAGTGCAGCTGCGGAAGAGCATCGAAGATCGCATTACGGAACTGGAAAACGAACGGCACGCAAAGGCGGCATACATTGAACACATTGATTGCATGCTGGATCTGTGCGAACAGTTTATCCAGGAAAAGGTTGAGCGCGTTTCCGCTGCCGTTAACGGAAAATTCCGGCTGGTAACGTTCCGGTTGTTTACCGAAGCGATCAACGGCAGCTTGCAGGATTGCTGCGATCCAGTTGTTGGCGGCGTACCTTATGCGGACCTGAACAGCGCGATGCAAATCAACGCCGGTTTGGACTGCATCAAAACGCTGTCGGAATTTTATAACGTGCATGTACCGCTCTTTGTTGACAACGCGGAGAGCGTGACAAATTTATACAACATGGATACGCAGGTTATTCGGCTTGTGGTGTCCGAGAACGATACTGAATTGAGGTGTGAAGTATGAGCTTGAAACTCAAGAGAAAAAAACGGACAACTGTGCCGCCGCTGGCAGGCGGCACATATCTGGGAATCTGCATCGGCATCATTGATATTGGCGAGCAGTACAACCAGAACTTCAAAAACTATGCAGATAAGCTGATGCTGCTGTTTGAGATTTCTGGCGAAACCGTCAATGTAGACGGTGAAGATAAGCCGCGCTGGCTGTCGCGGGAATACACAGCGAGCTTGAATGAAAAGGCTGCGCTGTACAAGCATCTTGTGGCATGGCGGTCCCGGGATTTTACAGAGAGCGAATTGGACACAGACGGGGACGGTTTTGATATTGAATCCATGCTGGGAAAGCCTTGTATGCTGACCGTTATCGTGAAAGACGGGGACAACGGCGCATACAATCGCATTGAAAACATTGCAGCTTTGCCGAAGGGCGTGCCGGCTCCGACAACAGAACAAGAACTGCTTGCTTACGACATTGACGAGCGTGACGAAGAAGTTTTCGCAAAGCTGCCGGAATGGATTCAGGGCAAAATCAAGAAGTCTACACAGTTCGCGGAGAATCCGCCGGAGGACGACCTTGAGGAAAAGTCATCCGAAGGCGATGAAAGTGAGCCGGAAACCGAAGAGGAGTGCCCGATATGATGTTCCTCCCTCTTGCGAGTTCCAGTAAAGGAAACGCCTATCTGGTTTCCGGTAGCGACGCAACAATTCTGTTAGAAGCCGGCTTGACAATGAAGGAATTGCGCAAGCGCAGCCCGGTGCAAATCAGCAGCCTTGATGCTGCGTTTATCACACATGAACACATGGACCATGCCAAGTGTGTCAAAAAGCTGTGCGATATTGGAGTTTCGGTTTATATGTCGGAAGGTACAGCGATTGCATTGGATTTGGAAGAAGCGAACATCATGGAACAGCATGAAACGGTTGAGGTGGGTTCGCTGCGAATCACAGCGTTTGATACTTATCATAATACAGCACAGCCTTTTGGCTATGCCATCGAAGACGCGAACACAAAAGAGAGGCTGCTGTTTGCTGTAGATACTGTGAACCTGAATGTCCGGTGGTCTGGCCTGACGCAGGTTGCAATTGAATGCAACTATGCGGATGAACTTCTTGGCAGGCTTTCGCGGCTGCCGGACAAAGTAAAAGAGCGTATTCGCCGTTCACACATGGAAATCGAAACAACCATCAAGTACCTGCACAAGCTGGATTTGAGCAAAGTACGGAGAATTTGGTTGTTGCATATGTCATCCAGCAGCGGCGATGCAGGACGATTTTTAGAGCGATTTGAACGGGAATTTCCCGGTATCAATATTCGAATTTGCAAAGATTGAAAGGAGAAAAACGATGTTAAAAGTCAACATGAGAACGGGCGAGACAGAACAGTGCAGCCTGCTTGACCTGATGGAAGGCGGCGTGAAGGAGCTGGCTGACCGCGATTTACAGCGCGTCTTAGAGAATCTGAAAGACGTGAACACCGATCCGAAAAAAGCGCGCATCATTTCGGTGAAGTTCACGCTGACAGGCGATGATGCACGCGATTCCGTCAATGTCCGCGTACAGGTGGACAGCAAGCTGGCACCGGTCAAGCCGCAGGAAACCACGTTGGATCTTGGTTATGATTCGAACCGCATTGTAGCCGTAGAGCGTCCGAAAATGACGCCGGGGCAGATGTGCTTGGATGAGACGGGCAATGTAACGCCGATTAAGGCAAGAGCGTAATTAAGGCAAGAGCATAATGGAGGTAATGGTTATGTTGAAGGAAGCAATCGAGAAAATCGTAGAGATGGCGCAGCCGAACATTGTGTCGTCGCACGGCAAGGAATATTCGGACAAGCAGCTACACTATATCGCATCGGAACGTCTTGCGCCGACGATGGAGACACACACCCTGTCTTCTATCGTTGATTACATCGCAAACGGAACGGATGACGATGCCGAGGACATCAACAACCGCTATGTTATTCACATCGAGGATTTCAATAGGGTAAGCCTGAAGCATGAGCTGAACAGCGATAAGGAACGCGAGGTTTTGATGCTTGCGCGAGACGAAACCGCGACATTTCCGTTCGGACGCTATATGAGCGTCGAGAACTTTATCGTAGCCATGCAGGCGTATTTTTTGCAGGATGATACCACGAGCGAGCTTGTAAAGCTGGTTTCTCACGTGACAGATACCAATTCTGTGACGCAGAGCGATGACGGCACTACGCAGACGGTCACGGCAAAGACCGGCATCTTGACTGCATCGCAGGTAGCAATCCCAAATCCGGTGCAGCTTGCACCGCTGTGCACATTCAGTGATGCGGAACAGCCAATGCGGCGCTTCGTGTTCCGACTGAAGGGCGGCGAGGATGGCGTAAGTGCTGCGCTGTTTGAGGCTGACGGAAACGCGTGGAAGAATGCCGCCATTCGGAACATCAAAGCGTATTTTGAGCGTGAGATTCCGCAGGAACTGCGCGATGACGTTATTATTCTCGCATAACAAAGAAGTATCTTGCCGGGGGAGAAATCCCTCGGCAGAAAGGAGCAAACAGTGAGCAGCAAGAGACCTTTCTTTCCGCTGTTTTTCAAAAACAAAGACAAGTTAAAATATCTGTCGATGGAGCAGCGCGGCGAGCTGCTCACGGCGCTTTTTGATTATGCGGCTGGCAGTGCTATCCCTGAGGTTAACGGAATTGTTGGCTTTGCGTTTGAAATCTTCCGTGAAGATATTGATTCCTCGCTGGAACATTACAAAGAAACGTGCGAGAAAAACAGAGAGAATGGACGCAAGGGCGGAAGACCAAAGAAAAACCCAACGGTTTCTGAAAAAACCGAACGGTTTTCTAAGGGGCAAAATAAAAACCCAACGAAACCCAACGAAACCCAAAAAACCGAAGAGAGAAGAGAGAAGTCAGAAGAGAGAAGTCAGAAGGAAGAAGATAGAAGTCAGAAGACAGAAGGAGAAGCAGAAGAGCGCAGCCAGAGCGCGCACACTGACGCTGATTCTGATGCTGATGTGGTAATCAGAAATTACTTTGCTGATAAGGTCGGCAGAGAACCATCACGGGAATTTGTTCGGTCAGCAGAACAGACGGGGCTGCCGGTAGGCTACATATGCGCAGCGATAGATAAAAGCACCGGCGCAAACGTACCGGAAGGGTATGCAACGAACATCCTGCGCCGCTGGGCGTCAGACGGCGTGCCAAGCAACGTGCATCCAGTTACGGCACCCAACGCGCCGCTGGAACCTTGGGAACAGGAATGGTTGACAGAATACAGAGCAATGACAAAGGAACAGGAGGAACAACATGACAACGATGGAAACTATTGAACAGCTGAAATCGCTGCTTGACGATCGGATGAGCTTTTTGGGCGAACAGGGCAATGATTATTGCAGGGACATCGCGGCGTTAACTGCGGCAATTAAGGCGGTCAACAAGCCGGCGAGCGGCGACAAGCTGTATACGGCATTTGACGTCATCCGGATTGTGCAGCGTGTGGTGAGTGATGAGCTCTGCGAGCTGGACGAATTCGATGCGCCGGAGGCTTATTACAAAATCGAGCGGGGTATCATCGCAGAGCTGGTGAAGGAGGACGAGCATGAAACGAATGTTTGAGCTCGAAGCACGCGCGAACGACGTAGGCTACAGCGTCACGCTGCGAATCAACGGCAGAGCCTTTGCCGCATCGGCGATTGTTGCGAACGGCGATACGGTCGGCAGTACATACAAGCAGATTGTAACGCAGCTGGCTGAGGTATACGGAGACATCGACAGAAAGCCGGAGTACGCGGACATTGCAGCAGCGAGAGATGAAACATACTTTACGATCTGTTCGCTGAACAAGATCGCACGGTTGGGAGGATAATATGAAAATTGAGACAGCAATTGAACGGTTGCAGGAACTGATTGACTGCAACGAGAAATATGAAGCATTTTTGACCGAAGAAGATGACAATGACGAGGAGCTGCGCGATACAGAATTGACGCTTGAGACGCTGCGCATGGCGGCACGGGCGCTGGAAAGCAAGCCGCACTGGATTCCGTGCGTGCAGCAACTGCCGGAAATGCACGAGGAAGTCGACTACACCGGCAGACAAGAGGAGTCCGACTTTGTGCTGGTTTGTGATGCGGGCGAGTTGCACCCACAGGTGCACGTCGGACGGTGCAGTCGGATCGGGGACAAAGTGTGGTGGATGACAAGAGAGTGGAAAGTGCTCGACAAGGTGACGGCATGGATGCCGCTGCCGGAAGCGTATAGCGGAGAGGACTGACATGAAAAAAGGCATCAACGTGTGGCCAGACTATGACCGACAGGGCAACTGGATGTTGTGCGTCGGAAAGAAGCGCGGAAAGTTGTCGCTGGACGAAATTAAGCAGGCAGCACAGGAATACGAATTGGACATCTATGCTTTATTTTTGGACTGCATGGGCAATGATTTGCCGGAATCTGATAATTTTTATGTGCCGAACAGCGACGGTACGATGACAGAATACAGCGATTTTGTACAGCTGTATCCGGCGGGAAACATAGAAAAAATGAAAGGAAAGTTGATATGAAAACAAGACCATCGGATTATCTGAACACAGTGCAGCTGCTGAACCAGCTGGTAGAGGAAGCGGCGGAACTGGCGTCCGCGGCGAGCAAAATGATTCGCATCATTGACGGCGCGAATCCGACGCCGGTAACACCGGAAGCAGGTTGGAAAAAGCTGCTTGAAGAATCGGCAGACGTGCAGGTCTGCTTGGGTGAAATCCTGTCCATTGCGGACTGGGAGCGCGTGGCGCACACCCGAGAGGAAAAAACAGCACGCTGGGTGCAGAGACTGGAAGAGAAGGAGGGCCAATATGAAACGGCCTTGTGACACGTGCGGGGCAACCGCGTGTGCAGCTGGTCGCGGCTGCGGCTGGAAGCAGTGTGAAAGATACAAGGCTTGGTTGCGCGAGTGCTGGAAGGCTTTGCCTGCTGCTGCACGCAGGCTGGATCACATCAATTGGATGCTTCGACATCTGCGGCTGAAAGAAAGAACGGAGGATGAACATTGAACTGGGTCAAAGAGGCGGAATCGAAGCTGCGCGATTATGCAGCGAAAGAACAGTCGCTTGAATCTGTGGCAGAGCGTATTGCGCAGCTGCAAGCAGAGATGACTTGCGTGCGGTCGGCAACAACGGACAGCACAGCGGTACACGGCGGCGGAAATTGCCGAGAAGATGCGCTGCTGAACAACATCGTCGAACGAAGCGAGCTGGAACGCGCGAGAGACTTGGCGGTTTCTTGGCTAGAGTGGGTAAATAAAGCCCTCAGAGCCTTGACAGACACCGACAGGCATCTGCTTGACGTGTTTTACATCAACAGGCACAAAGGACATGTAGAGCGGCTCTGTGAGGAAATGAACATTGAGAAGTCGCAGGTGTACAATCGAAAGAATGCTGCACTGCGGAAATTTACAATTTCGCTGTACGGCGTTACCGAGACATAACGCAAAATTGGAAAAAAACTGGGCGATTTTTAGGAAAGCGCCTGCTATACTGGTAGTGTCCAAAAGGTGAACGAAGCGGGCAGGGAACCCGTTTTGCACCGCAAACGCATTGGTTCCTTTTTTCTCCAATATAAAACAAAAACAACACATACATTACTTGTTTCCCTGACAGCCGGGAAAGACCGGCAACACGCTGCTGTAGCTTCAGTGGTAGAGCAGCCGACTTGTAATCGGCAGGGCGTTGGTTCAAATCCAACCTGCAGCTCCAATGACATTTTTGTCATGGCATATTAAATCTCCTTTCAGCGGGCCGCTCCAATCGGGGCGGCTTTGCTGTATAAAAAAGACCGCCGGTTTGACCCGGCGGCTTGCAGTACATTACTGATTATCTTCGATATACTGATTGATAAACTTCTTGATTTCAGTGGTAGCTTTCGTTCCGTTCTTTTCACAAGCAGCGCGGAAAGCTTCTAGTACGTCCGGCTTTAGATCGAGCGGGAAACGAACGTAATTCTTGCGGAGATTCTTCATTTGAGACTGATATTTACTTTCTGACATGTTGATGTTCCTTTCTTTCGGTCAGATTCCGCCGTGCACAAGCAGATAAATCAATGCGCACAAGAAAGCGAATAATCCGATGCAAATAGCGACATGGAAAATAAGTCTGAAAAATTGATTTTTCATCTTGAATTGAAAGAGCACTTTATGCTATGATTCTTATGAGAGTGGGGGCTAAGCCCCCACGGTCTCAATAGAACAGCTTTATCAGAATCAGTATCCAGCCGACAACTGATATAAGCTGTATGAGGAGTTTTTCAAGCTGTTTCAGCAGTTCGATAAGCTCCTCTATTTTATTTTCCAGCTCTTTCATTCGTTCACCTCCTTTCTATGTTCTTA
>OLPV01002203.1_pt1 | contig 13167 bp, 10 predicted proteins | sample 1671961 | NCBI WGS metagenome assembly OLPV01 (sample SAMEA3136630, study PRJEB25190) | human gut metagenome | biome: human gut; feature: human-associated habitat; material: faeces | place: Austria | collected 2013
CGCCGCCTGTGAGCGTGAGGGTCTGCTGGTGCTGACCGCCAAGACCCGCCTGCGCCTGCTGCCGCCGCTGATCCTGACCGCCGACGATGTCGCGGCGGCTCTTGCCACCCTGCGCCGGGTGCTGGAAAACACCCGCAGCTGAGGTCGCCCCCCTTGACAGCCATGGTATACTGGTTGTATTACTGCCAAGGGGGAGAAAATGGTAAAAGAAACGCTGCAACAAAAAATAAAGCGGGTGCTGGGGCGGTTCACACCGGGGCGCATCGCCATTATCATGCTGGGCACGGCGATCCTGTCCTTCGGCATCCACAACATTCACCAGCGCACCGCCATCACTGAGGGCGGCATCATCGGGCTGGTGCTGCTCATCAACCATTGGCTGGGGGTGCCGGCCTCGGTCGCCTCGCCCCTGCTGGATGCGGCCAGCTACGCGCTGGCGTTCAAGTTTCTGGGGTGGGACTTTCTGCTCTCGGCGGGCATTGCCAGCGTCAGTCTGGCCGGGTTTTACCGCCTCTGGGAGTGTCTGCCCCCGATGCTGCCCGACCTGACGCCCTACCCGCTGGCGGCGGCGCTGCTGGGCGGCGCATTTGTCGGCATCGGCGTTGGGCTGATCGTGCGGCAGGGCGGCTCCAGCGGCGGTGATGATGCGCTGGCGCTCGTCATCCACAAGCTGACCGGGTGGAAGCTCTCCCGCGCGTACCTTTTTACCGATCTGACGGTGCTGCTTGCATCGCTGTCCTACATTCCGGTGCGCCGCATCGCATTTTCGCTCGTCACGGTCACGGTGTCGTCCCTCCTCATCGACTGGGTGAAGGAGTACACCCCCAAAACCGGCAAAACAAATGTGTAAAAACGGCGGGAACGCTTGTACATGGGCCGGAATTGCGGTATAATAAAACCATTACCGCATAATTCCGGGTGCGGGTGCGGCGCAGCCTTGGCGTGCGCCCTGCCGCTGCCTGCGGGATTGCTGCGGAGATTTTCTGCAAAGCACCCAATGGAGGTTCACGATATGAAACTTACCCGCAAGCTTACGGCGCTGGCAATGGCGGTGCTGCTGGCCTTCACCCTGACTGCCTGCTCCCCCAAGGCGTGGGCGCAGGACACCGTTGTCAAGCTGGTCAAGGCGATGGGTCTGGTCGAGGAGTCCGAGGATGACGACACCGACACCACCACCAAAGCGGCCGCCGGCGGCAGCGTGGAATTTCCCGAGGGGATGGACACCGGCGCGGCCCGCGTTGTGACCTACCCGCAGGACAACACGCTGTATGTCTCCTTCAACGGCATTGCCAACCGCTCCACGGAGTATTTTGTGGCGGGCGGCGACAGCATGACGGTGACCGGCTGCGCCACGACTGAGGCCAGCAGCGAGAAATATATGTACTTTAAGATCGCGTTCTGGGAGCTGAGCGACGACAAGACCAGCACCAGCTATGTGCAGGGCTCGACGATCTACTACTGTGCGGACGGCAGCGCCTACCAGTACAATGTCACCGGCCTGACCCCAGGCAAGCAGTACAAGATCACGATCAGCTACGATAACGGCAACAAGTACTATGTCACCGGCGGCCTCAAGGTCGAGGGGCTGGGCAGCGAAGAGCTGAACACCTACGGCGAGGAAAGCACAAACAGCTGATAACACATACCGCCCGCGCCGCAGATGGCCGGGCGGTATTTTTTGAAACGCAGGGAAAGTATACATAAAGAGGCCGGGCAGGGGACAGCCCTGCCCGGCAGGTTGTACAACGAGAGAGGATTTTACACTATGGATAAAAAACAGCTGCGCAACACACTGCTGCTGATCTGCGCCGCCTTCATATGGGGCACGGCCTTTGTGGCGCAAAGCGTCGGCAGCGGCTACATGGGCGCATACACCTTTTTGGCCAGCCGCAGCTGGCTGGCCTGCGTCTTTCTGCTGGGGATGCTGTTTGTGCGCCGCGCCGGGCAGAAAAAGCGCGGCAGCGGCCTGCCCTTCTGGATCCACGGCAAAACGCTGGTGCTGGGCGGTATCTGCTGCGGCACGGCGCTGTTTGCGGCATCGGCGGCCCAGCAGATGGGCATCGGCACGACCAGCACGGCCAAGGCCGGTTTTATGACGGCGCTGTATGTGGTGCTGGTGCCGGTTGCGGGGGTCTTTCTGGGCAGCCGCCCCGGCAGTAAGCTGTGGTGCTGCGTGGCGGTCAGCGTTGTGGGGCTGTACCTGCTCTGCCTTGCGGGGCGCGATACGCTCAGCCTGACAGGCGGCGAGTGGCAGCTGCTGCTCTGCGCGCTGCTTTTTACGCTGCAGATCCTTGTGGTAAACCACTTCAGCCCTCGGCTGGACGGCATCCAGCTCAGCTTCGCCCAATTTTTGATGGTCGCAGTGCTGTCCACGATCTTTATGTTTGTCTTTGAAGCGCCGACAATCGACCAGTTCCGGAGTGCGGCGGTCTCCATCGCCTACTGCGGCATTATGTCCAGCGGCGTGGCCTTCACGCTGCAGATCGTTGCCCAGCGGGACCTTGACCCGACGATCGCCAGCCTTGCCATGTGTCTGGAAAGCGTATTCAGCGCCCTTGCGGGCTGGCTTATCCTCGGTGAGACGCTCTCTGCGACCGAGCTTTGCGGTTGTGCGCTGATGTTCGGCGCGATCGTGGCCAGCCAGCTGCCCGAGAAAAAGCGCGCCTGACCCCCTGCGGCGAGACTGCCATAAACGGCCTTGTGTGCGCTATGCACGGACAAAGTTACAAAAACACCGCAAAAATCCGTGACAGACTTTATTTAATAAAGCTATGCCCCGAATTTTGTATTGACTTTTTCAGCCGGTGTGCTATAATAAAAAGCAGGATCAGGCAGGGTGATCCGGGACGATAGCACAGGAACCACGGCGCTATTGTCCTTTTTTGTTATTCTGCCCGATGTCTGCTTTCCGCCGCGCGGCGGCGGGAAAATCTGTGGAGTGGAAAGGAAAGTGTCTCATGAAAAAACTGTTTGCACTCGGTATGGCCTCCGTCATGGCCCTCTCTCTCGCCGCCTGCGGCGGCTCCGCCTCCTCCGCGGCCTCCGGCGCTGCGGACACCTCCTCTGCGGCAACCGCCGAGGCCACCGGCAAAAAGTGGGTCGTGGCTACTGACACGGTCTTTAAGCCCTTTGAGTACACCGATGCTTCCGGCAACTTTGTCGGCATTGATGTGGATATCCTCGCCGCCATCGCCGAGGATCAGGGCTTTGAGTATGAGCTGAAGAGCCTTGGCTGGGACGCCGCCATCGCGGCCTGCCAGTCCGGTCAGGCGGACGCCATGATTGCCGGTGCCTCCATCACCGACGAGCGCAAGGCGAGCGGCTGGATGTTCTCCGACGGCTACTATGATTCCAACCAGACGCTGACCGTGCCCGAGGACTCCGACATTGCCGGCTTTGCCGACCTGTCCGGCAAGAATGTTGCCGTCAAGACCGGCACGCAGGGCGCGTCCTACGCCGAGAGCCTCAAGGACGAGTACGGCTTCACCATTACCTACTTTGAGGATTCCCCCACGATGTATCAGGCCGTTCTGGGCGGTCAGTGCGTCGGCTGCTTTGAGGATACCCCCATCATGAAGGCCTCCATCAAGGACGGCGCTCTGGCCCTGAAGGTGCTGGAGGATACCGCCAGCGACCCCGCGCCCTACGGCTTTGCCATCTTCAGCGAGGACAGTCAGGAGCTGCTGGACATGTTCAACAAGGGCCTGGCCGACATCAAGGCCAACGGCAAGTATGACGAGATTCTGGCAAAGTACCTCGGCTAAACCATGAAAAATACGCGGGGACGCCTGTTTTTGCGGGCGGCCCCGCTTTTGCGACCCCGGGATCCCTCTTGGCCCCTGCGCGGAGAGCGGCTCTTGCAAATCCAACCCCCGAAAGGAGTTCTGCGCCTTGATTTTTAAGATTCTTGCCAACTACGGCCCGCTGCTGCTGGCCGCCATGGGCCAAACGCTGCTGCTGGCCCTGTGGAGCCTTTTCTTCGCCTGTCTGATTGGCCTGTTTGTGGGCATCCTCAGCGTTTTGAAAAGCCGCGTCTGCAACATCATCGCCACGATCTTTGTCGATATTATCCGCGGTGTGCCGATGATCGTTCTGGCGTTCTTCGTCTATTTCGGCGTGCCGATGCTGATGAACGACAACCTGAACTGGGCAGCCATGACCGGCAGCAAGTTCACCTTTACGGCGCTGCAGGCCGGCATCATCTGCCTGTCGCTGAACTGCGGCGCCTATATGGCCGAGATCATCCGCGCCGGTATCGAGAGCGTGGACAAGGGCCAGATGGAGGCCGCCCGCAGCCTTGGCCTGCCGTACTGGAAGGCAATGTACAAGGTCGTGCTGCCGCAGGCCATCCGCACAATGATCCCCTCGATCATCAACCAGTTTATCATCACCCTCAAGGATACCTCGATCCTGTCGGTCATCGGCTTCCCCGAGCTGGTCAACACCGCCAAGAATGTGAACGCCAACATAATGCGCTCGCTTGAGGTGTGGTTCATTGTCGGCGTCATGTACCTGATCGTCATCACGCTGCTGTCCCGCTTTGCCAAGCGGATGGAAAGGAGGCTCAACCGTGGCCGTCAATAAGAACAATGTAAAAATTCATGTTGAGCATCTGAAGAAGAACTTCGGCAATCTGGAGGTTCTGCGCGATGTATCGACTGATATTTATGAGGGCGAGGTCGTTGTCGTGCTGGGCCCCTCCGGCAGCGGCAAGTCCACCTTCCTGCGCTGTCTTAACCGGCTGGAGGAGATCACCGGCGGCACGGTCATCGTGGACGGCCACGACCTGACCGATAAAAAGACCGACCTGAACAAGGTGCGCGAGAATGTCGGCATGGTGTTCCAGCACTTCAACCTGTTCAACAACCTCAATGTCATGGGCAACATGACGCTGGCACCGGTTGAACTGAAAAAGGCCACCCGCCCCGAGGCTAAGGAGAAGGCGCTGCAGCTGCTGGATCGCGTGGGCCTGTCCGATAAGGCTGATGCCTACCCGGCGCAGCTGTCCGGCGGGCAGAAGCAGCGTGTAGCCATTGCGCGCGCGCTGGCCATGGACCCGGACATCATGCTGTTTGACGAGCCGACCTCGGCGCTGGACCCCGAGATGGTCGGTGAGGTGCTGCAGGTCATGAAGCGCCTTGCCGCCGAGGCTCTTCCGATCTTGACGATGGTCGTGGTCACCCATGAGATGGGCTTTGCCCGCGAGGTCGCAAGCCGCGTCATCTTTATGGAGGGCGGCTACATCGTGGAGGAAGGTACCCCCGATGAGGTCATCAACCATCCGAAGCAGCCCCGCACGGTGGACTTCCTGAGCAAGGTGCTGTAACACAGCAAAATACGCCAAAGCGCCCCGCACCCACCGGTGCGGGGCGTTTCGTGTGGAAAGACGCATTTCCCCGGCGTACAATACGGGCGGGACTTTACCGCCGCCGTATTGCACCCGAGGCGCGGGTTTGCTACAATAAGGATAAGCGAAAGGAGCGTTTGCCAATGGAAAAAATCAAAAGGAATTTCGGCTTCGGCTGTATGCGGCTGCCCATGCAGGGCGAGGAGGTCGATCTTGCCCAGACAAAGCAGATGGTCGATGAATTTTTGGCGCAGGGCTTCAACTATTTCGACACCGCGCACGGCTACATCGGCGGCAGAAGCGAGACGGCGCTCAGAACCTGCCTGACCAGTCGTTACCCGCGCGAAAGCTATGTCCTGACCGATAAGCTGTCCGGAGGCTTTTTTGAAACCGAGGCCGACATCCGCCCGTTCTTTGCGCGCCAGCTTGCGGCCTGCGGTGTGGATTATTTTGACTTTTACCTCATGCACTCCCAAAATGCCGAGAATTTTCAGCAATTCAAGGCGTGCCGCGCGTATGAGACGGCGTTCGACCTCAAGGCCGAGGGCAAGATCCGCCATGTCGGCCTCTCCTTCCACGACCGCGCCGAGGTGCTGGACCGGATCCTGACCGAGTACCCGCAGATCGAGGTCGTGCAGATCCAGTTCAACTATCTGGATTACGATGACATTGCCGTGCAGAGCCGCAAATGCTATGAGGTCTGCCGCCGGCACAATAAGCCGGTGCTTGTCATGGAGCCGGTCAAAGGCGGCAACCTGGTCAACCTGCCCAAGGATGCCGCCGCGGTGCTGGAATCGCTGCACGGCGGCAGCCCGGCCAGCTATGCCATCCGGTTTGCGGCGGGCTTCCCCGGCATCATGATGGTGCTGTCCGGCATGAGCAATATGCAGCAGATGCAGGACAACCTCAGCTTTATGCGGGACTTTCAGCCGCTGAACGACACCGAGCGCGCCGCCGTGTCCAAGGTGGTGGAGATCTTCCGCAAGCAGAACCTGATCCCCTGCACGGCCTGCCGCTACTGTGTAGACGGCTGCCCGCAGCAGATCGCCATCCCCGACCTGTTCGCAATCATGAACACCAAGAACATCCACCACGACTGGAACGCCGATTATTATTACGAGGATGTCCACACCCGCCCCGGCACCCGCGCATCGGACTGCATCCGCTGCGGCAGATGCGAGCAGATCTGCCCCCAGCACCTGCCCATCCGCAAGCTGCTGCAGGATGTGGCAAAGGAGTTTGAAAAGTAAGCACCGTACACAACACCCCCGCCCGCCTTCCTTATATAAATGGAAGGCAAGCGGGGGTGTTGTGTGTAATGCGGAATGTCGGACAGTCCGAACAAAACAAAAAAAGGTCACTTACTTTCGTAAGTGACCTTGGTGCGCCGGAAGGGACTCGAACCCCCGACCTTCTGATTCGTAGTCAGACACTCTATCCAGCTGAGCTACCGGCGCATATTCTCTTGTGCGTTCCGCTCGAGAACGTGTTTTATTATAGCGTCATCCGGGGAGAAAGTCAACCCTTTTTTTCAAAAAACTTTGAAAAAAAGGCAAATGGGCAACTTGCCCTAAATTTCGCGGGGCAGGGGAGAGCATTTCGGCCATTTGTCGTTGATTGTTGGGGTGCAGAGAATTGACAAATACTTTGCAACATTTTATAATAAAATAAATTCTTGGATATTGGCGATGGCGTTTGCGGGCCGCAGCCGCCATCGACTTTTTTATTCTTCAATGTGTGCGCCGTACACGAACAAGCGTGTGCGTACAGCGCGGGATAGGGAAGGATTGACCCGGAATTGACCCCAATTTGTATTCCAATAAGAAACGGAGTGGCACTAAACCATGGCGAAGTACATCGTCAAGCGCGTGGCAATGGGCATTTTCAGTGTGTTCATCGTTGCGACCCTTACCTTTTTCATCATGAACCTGGTCCCCGGCGGTCCGTTCGTGGCAGAAAAGTCCATCAGCAAGGCAGCCCAGCAGGCTCTGGCCGAGAAATACGGTCTGGACAAGCCCCTGGGGGTGCAGTACCTTAACTATATGAACAGCCTGATCCACGGCGACATGGGCCTGAGCTTAAAGCAGCGCGGCCGTACCGTCAACCAGATCATCTTCTCCAAGCTGCCGGTCTCTGCACGCACCGCCGGTCTGGCCGTGCTGGTAGCGCTCTGCGTCGGCATCCCGCTGGGCTGTCTGTCTGCGTATAACCGAGGGAAATGGGCGGACAACCTGATTATCGTCTTTGCCACCTGCGGCATCGCCATCCCGAGCTTTATCTCAAGCGTTGTGCTTTTGTACACCTTCGGCATGAACCTCAAGCTGCTGCCCACCGTCGGTCTGAACGAGCCTGCGGCCTACATCATGCCGGTCACGGCGCTGGCGATCTATCCCACCGCCTACATCACCCGCCTGATGCGCTCGAGCCTGCTCGATGTCATGGGGCAGGACTACATGCGCACCGCCCGCGCCAAGGGTGTTTCCAGCGTGAAGATCCTCTTCAAGCATGCGCTGCGCAACGCCATTCTGCCCGTTGTCACCTATGTCGGCCCGATGCTGGCAGGCCTGATGACCGGCTCCTTTGTGGTCGAGAAGATCTTCTCGATCCCGGGTCTGGGCCGCGACTTCGTGTCCGCCATCACCAACCGTGACTACATGATGATCATGGGCACCACCATTCTGCTGGCCGCCCTCGTCATTGTGGCCAATGTGGTCGTTGATATTCTGTACAAGATCATCGACCCGCGCATCAAGCTGAAGTAAGGAGGAGCAGACAAAATGGAAAATCTGAAAAAGAATCCGTTGAGCCTGCAACTCAACGTTGAGGATTTCGCCCCCGCATCCAACGAGGAGAAAAAGAGCCTTGTCATCATGCGCGAGAGCGTCAACTTCTGGAAGGACGGCATGCGCCGTCTGCGCAAAAACAAGATCGCCATGGTCAGCCTGGTCGTCATCCTGCTGATCGCGTTTATGGCCTATGTTCTGCCGTCCCTGTGGCCCTACAGCTATGAGCTGCAGATCAAGGGCAGCAACAACCTTGCTCCGTTCGAGTATTCTGCCGCCGAGCAGAAGCTCATCGATGCGGGCGAGAAGGTCTTTCCGCATATTCTGGGCACCGACCGTATGGGCCGTGACTTTGCCGTGCGTGTCATGATGGGCACCCGCGTCTCCCTGTCCGTCGGCCTGCTGGCCTCTGTGCTGGTCCTGCTCATCGGCGCGACCTACGGCGCCATCTCCGCATTTGCGGGCGGCTGGATCGATAACATCATGATGCGTATTACCGATATTCTCTACACCATCCCCGACATCCTGCTCATCATCCTGCTGGCCATGGCCATCAAGGAACCGCTGGAGAGCCTGGCCACCAAGCCCGGCTTCGGCTGGATGCAGAAGCTCGGCCCCAACATGGTGTCGATCTTCATCATCTTCGCGTTGCTGTACTGGGTCGGTATGGCGCGTATCGTCCGCTCTCAGGTCCTGACGCTGAAGGAGAGCGAGTATGTCACCGCAGCCCGCGCACTCGGCGCGTCCGGCGGCCGCATCATCAAGAAGCATCTGCTGACGAACTGCATGGGCACCCTGATCGTCACCACCACCCTGCAGATCCCGTCCTCCATCTTTACCGAGAGCTACCTGAGCTTCCTCGGTCTGGGCGTTGCGGCGCCCATGCCGTCTTTGGGCTCGCTTGCAACCGATGCCGTCAAGGGCATGAACACCTACCCCATGCTGTTGATCGCGCCCGCGCTGATGATCAGCATCATGATCCTTGTGTTCAACCTGTTCGGCGATGGTCTGCGCGATGCCTTTGACCCGAAACTGAAGAGCTAAAGGAAGGGAGGAAGAATCATGAGCGAAAAAATTCTTGAGATCAAGGACGAACGCCTGTCCTTCTTCACCCCTGCCGGTGAGGTCAAGGCGCTGAACGGCGTTTCCTTCAGCATGAATCAGGGCGATGTGCTGGGCATTGTCGGCGAGTCCGGCTCCGGCAAATCGGTCACGGCCTACTCCATCATGGGCCTGACCGCCTACCCCGGCCGTCTGGTCGGCGGTACGGTGTGGTTCAACGGCCACCAGATCGACAAGATGACCGAGAAGGAATTCCGCAAGATCCGCGGCAACGAGGTCTCGATTATCTTTCAGGACCCGATGACGAGCCTGAACCCGGTCTACACCATCGGCAACCAGATTGTTGAGGTCATCCGCCTGCACACCCAGAAATCCAAGCAGGAGGCGTGGGCCCGCGCCCGCGAGCTGCTGGAGCTGGTCGGCATCAACGAGCCGGAGCGCCGCCTGAAGCAGTACCCGCATGAGCTGTCCGGCGGTATGCGCCAGCGCGTGATGATTGCCATTGCACTGGCCTGTGAGCCGAAGCTGCTCATCGCCGATGAGCCGACCACCGCGCTGGATGTGACCATTCAGGCGCAGATCCTTGAGCTGATGAACGACCTGCGCCACAAGCTGGGTATGTCGATCATCATGATTACCCATGACCTCGGTGTTGTCGCCCAGATGTGCGAGAAGATCGCCGTCATGTACGCCGGCCACATCGTTGAGTACGGCACGACCGATGAGATCTTCTACAACCCGCAGCATGAGTACACCAAGGGCCTGATCAACTCCATCCCCAAGCTGAACGCCGAGGAGAAGGAGCGTCTGGTGCCCATTGAGGGCCAGCCCGTTGACCTGCTGAACCCGCCGGCCGGCTGCCCCTTTGCACCCCGCTGCAAGAACTGCATGAAGATCTGCCTGAACAAGATGCCGCCCAAGACCGAGCTGAGCGACACCCACTATACCCACTGCTGGCTGCGCCAGAAGGAAGAATTTGAGAAAGGAGGCAAGGCCGAATGAGTGAGCAGAAGAATCTGGTCGAGGTACAGCACCTGCAGCAGTATTTCCCTGCCGGCGGTATGGGCAAGAACAAGCAGTATGTGCAGGCTGTCGATGATGTAAGCTTTGCCATCCGCAAGGGCGAGACCCTGGGTCTGGTCGGCGAGTCCGGCTGCGGCAAGACCACCACCGGCCGCACCCTGCTGCGTTTGTATGAGCCTACCGACGGCACCATCATCTATGACGGCAAGGTGCTGTTTGACAAGAAAAAGAAGATCGCGGTGGACATGCTGCCCTACCGCCGCCGTATGCAGATTGTGTTCCAAGACCCCTACGCGAGCCTTGACCCCCGCATGACGATCGGCGACATTGTGGGCGAGGGCATCGACATCCACCACCTGTGCGCCAACGCCAAGGAGCGCCACGACAAGATCATCTCCCTGCTGGAGCGTGTCGGCCTGAACAGTGAGCATGCCAACCGCTACCCGCACGAGTTCTCGGGCGGTCAGCGCCAGCGTGTCGGCATCGCCCGTGCGCTGGCTGTGGACCCGGAGTTCATCGTCTGCGATGAGCCGGTCTCCGCGCTGGATGTCTCGATTCAGGCGCAGGTCGTCAATATGTTTGAGGATCTGCAGCAGGAGATGGGGCTGACCTACCTCTTTATCGCGCATGACCTGAGCGTTGTCAAGCATATCTCCAACCGCATCGGCGTTATGTATCTGGGCAAGCTGGTCGAGCTGGCCGACAGCTTTGAGCTGATCGCCCACAGCGTCCACCCCTACACCCGCAGCCTGATCTCGGCCATTCCGGTGGCTGACCCCGTGACGGCCCGCCAGAGCCACCGCATTGTGCTGCAGGGCGATGTGCCCAGCCCGCTGAACCCGCCGAGCGGCTGCCGCTTCCGCACCCGCTGCCCCTACGCCGATGAGCGCTGCGCCGCCGAGGTGCCCGAGTTCAAGGAGGTTTCCAGCGGCCACTGGGCGGCCTGCCACCATCTGGATAAGGTGAAGTAAAATTCTGTCCGCCGACTGACTTCACTCAGCTTGCAGCTTATACTTATACAGGGCGGCTCACCGCGGCCGCCTTGTGTTTTTGCCAAAAATGTGCGCGGAAGAGAGACATTCATCTGTGTGCCACAGAATTGTATGCGAGTGAAAGACAAACGGATTTTCTATCAAAACAGTTACAAAATTTACAGAACACTTGCAAATGCCGCTTTAGAGTGGTAAAGTATAAATATTCACTCCGCAGGGGGCAGCGCCCCCGAGGGGGTTGGGTATAAAGTATAATGAATTTGGAGGGTATTTCACATGAAGATGAAGAACGTTGCTGCCGTGGCTATGGCCGGCTGCATGGCTGCTTCTCTCGCTGCCTGCGGCGGCTCTGCCAGCTCCGCAGCCTCCACCGAGACCAGCACCGCAGCATCCACCGAGGCTGCCACCGGCGAAGAGAGCACTGGCGTTGCCAGCGGCTTTACTGTCCAGCTCGGTTCCAACCCCGAGACGCTGGACCCCGCGCTGAACAACGCAATCGACGGCGCCAACACGCTGATCACCGTCTTTGAGCCGCTGCTGCTCATTGATGAGAACAACGAGGTCATCCCCGGTCAGGCTGAGAGCTACACTGTCAGCGAGGACGGCCTGACCTGGACCTTCACGATGCGTGACGGCCTGAAGTGGAGCGACGGCTCCGACCTGACCGCGAAGGACTTTGAGTACTCCTTCAAGCGTCTGGCCGCGCCCGACACCGCTGCCCCTTATGCCGAGACTGTTGTCGGCATGATCGACGGCTACGCCGATGCCACCGGCAACCCCGATAAAGAGGGCAATATGACCACCGAGCCTGACTTCGACGCCCTGAATGTCGTTGCCAGCGAGGACGGCAAGACCCTGACCGTCACCCTGAGCTACCCCTGCGCTTACTTTGACAAGCTGGCTGCCTTTGCCGCCATGAGCCCTGTGCAGCAGGCTACTGTTGAGGCCAACGGCGATGCATGGTGCACCGAGCCTGACACCTACATCTGCAACGGCCCCTACTGCATCTCTGAGTGGATTCCCTCTGAGCGCATCGTGCTTGCCAAGAACCCGAACTATGTCGGCGGCTGGGATTCCTCCAAGATCGTTTCCGACACCATCACCCTGCTCCTGCTTGAGGATTCCAGCGCCTCCTACACCGCTTACAACAGCGGTGAGGCACAGCTCATCAAGGATGTTCCCACCGATGAGATCCCCAGCCTGACCAAGGCTGAGGACGGCGGCGACTTCTACGTTGACACCATCCTGGGTACCTACTACCTCTCCCTGAACGACCAGAAGGAGCCGTTCAACGATGTCAATGTCCGTAAGGCGCTGAGTCTGGCCGTCGACCGTGACTATGTTGCCAACACCATCATGCAGGGCACCTACACCCCCGCCTACAATCTGGTCGGCCCCGGCATCGTCGATGAGAACGGCATGTTCTACGACAACGCCAACGGCGGCAAGACCTACATCAGCGAAGACTACGAGGCCAACCTCGAGGCTGCCAAGCAGGCTCTGGCCGATGCCGGCTACCCCAACGGCGAAGGCTTCCCCGTCATCGAGTACAGCACCAACGATGCCGGTTACCACACCCCCGTTGCTGAGTATCTGCAGCAGGCTTGGGGCGAGCTGGGCATCACTGTGAACATCAACAAGGTCGAGTGGGCCAGCTTCACCCCGCTGCGCCGCGCCGGCGACTATGACGCTTCCCGTAACGGCTGGGTCATGGACTACAACGATCCTTCCAACATGCTCGAGCTGTTCACCACTGGCAACGGCAACAACGATGGTAAGTACTCCAGCGCTGACTTCGATGCCGCGATCGAGGCCTCCAAGGTTGCTGACAAGAGCGTCCACTTCCAGAAGCTGCATGAGGCTGAGGACATCCTGATGAAGGATTACGCCTGCATCCCGGTGGCCTACTACAACGACTTCTGGCTGCAGAGCCCCTCTCTGAAGGGCACCTGGCACAGCC
>OLPV01002207.1_pt1 | contig 13145 bp, 10 predicted proteins | sample 1671961 | NCBI WGS metagenome assembly OLPV01 (sample SAMEA3136630, study PRJEB25190) | human gut metagenome | biome: human gut; feature: human-associated habitat; material: faeces | place: Austria | collected 2013
CGCGCTGGCGATGGGAGAACGGCCGCGCGTCGGCCGTGCGCCGCAGGTGCTGCTGGCCTTGCAGGCGCTGGCCGTTGCGGCGTTTTTTGCCAACCGCGCGCTCGGAACGGATTTTCTGTTTCTGGCCGCGCCGCCGGTCAGAACGCCGCTGGAGGGAATCTATCGCCTGAGTTACGGCGCATATATTGCGTTTTTGCAGGGAATGATGGCGCTGCTTGTCTGGGGCATGGACGCCGCGGGAAGGCGGCTTTTCGGCAGGGATGATCGACCTGCCGATTTTTTCGCTATACAAAATTCGCCGAATGCGGTATAATAAACTGAAATGACGACATCTTTTGCGGATCATGTTCGCCCGCGATGTTAAAAAAGAAGGGGTTCACATTGGAAAACAAGAATATATCCTTGCTTCGCCGCTCAAACCGATGGGGATGGACGGCGTTGAGCATTGCGCTGTGCATGCTCCTTTCGCCGCTGTTGGCGGTTTCCGTGTTTATACCGCAGGGCATGACGCTGGTGCCGATCGCGCTGCTGCTGCTTGTGGGATATGTCGGCCCGGTCAGTGCGGCGACGTGCACGGCGATTCTCGTGACGCTCAGTACGGTGTTTTTCGGCTTCTGGGGCGCGGCGCTTTCCGCGGTGCTGCTCGTGCCGATTCTGGTTGTTTCGAGCTACATGGTTGAGCACGAACAGAGCTTCTGGCAGAGTGCGGCGGGTTCCGGCGTGACCATGTTTGCGTCCATCGGCTTGGCGATGCTGCTTGTCAGCGCGCTGGCGGGGGCGGATGTGGTCACGGCGCTGTCCGATATGATGCGTCAGGCGTTCTCGGTTTCGCAGACGTTCAGCGACATGGTGCTGACGATGATGCTGCAGCTTGGCGCGATCACGTCAACGAGCGGCGGCGCGGTGGATATCGCGACGCTGGATGCGACGGCGCGCGGACAGTTAATCGAGCAGCTCGTGCTGATTCTGGATACCCTGATGCGGCTGGAAATCCCGATGCAGATGGCGACGGGCTCCGTGGCGGCGGGTGTGCTGGGGCAGGTCGCGCTGCGCAAGGGCGTGCTCTCTCGTGGGGATAAGGTGGATTATCCGCCGCTGCGCACATGGACCGTGCCGAAAGGCTGGGGGCGCGTGCTGGGCGCGACGCTGGCGGCACTGTATGTGCTGACGCTGATTGTGCCGAGCTTTACGAGCAGCATGTTTTACGTCTTTACCGGCGTATTTGAACAGATTTTCGCCTTGCAGGGCATAGCCGCCGTGTGTTATTATCTGAATGAAAAGGGCAAGGGGCGCGTGGCGCAGGGGATTGTCTTTGCGCTGGGCTATTTCGCGATTCGACCCGCCGCGATTTTGATCGGCATTGCGGATCAGACGTTCGACGTCGTCCATCGCCGCGAAAAAATGGAGGAGGAAACGCCGAATCCGTTTGATCCGCGCACACACGATGATAAATAAGATTTCGGGAGGATAAAGCTATGAAAGTGATTTTGCTCAAGGATATCAAGGGAACCGGCAAGAAGGATCAGATCATCGAGGCTTCCGACGGATTTGCCCGCAACTTCCTCTTCCCCAAGGGGCTGGCGCGCGAGGCGAGCGCGACGAATCTGAACGCCATCGAGAATGCGAAGGCCGCGCAGAAGCACCGCGAGGACGTTGAGCGCGCCAAGGCGGAGGAAACCCGCAAGGCGCTTTCCGGCAAGGCCATCAAGATCGTGGCGCGCGGCGCGGAGGGCGGCAGGCTTTACGGCTCCGTCACCGCGCAGGAGATTGCTGACGAGCTGTTTAAGCAGTATGGCGTGAAGGTGGAAAAGCGCCGCATTGATGTGGCCAACATCCGCAACGCAGGCGATTTTACGGTCAGCGTGTGGCTCTATGCGGGCATTACGGCGGAAATGACCGCCAAGGTTGAGGTTGGCTGATCCATACAACGCACTGGGTTTTCCTCCTGAAACGGGGGAAAGCCCTATCTTTTGTTAAAAGGGGAGAACATTGTGGACGAGGCAGTTATGCGTGTACCGCCCAACAATGCCGATGCGGAAAAAAGCGTGCTGGGCTGCATGATGCAGGACAGAGAGGCGCTGTCGCTGGCCTTTGAGCTGCTTACGGCGGATGATTTCTATCAGCCCGCAAACCGGGAAATTTTCGATGCGATGCATGCGCTCAATACGCAGGGCATGCCCATTGATCTGGTGACGGTGGATGACGAGCTGACCCGGCGCGGCACGCTGGAGGGCGTCGGCGGCACGAACTATCTCATCGAATTGAGCCAGTGCATGCCGTCTACGGTCAACGCGCGCGCTTATGTGCAGATTGTGGATGAAAAGGCGACGCTGCGCCGCATGATTAAGGCGACGGGGGACATCGCCTCCGCATGCTATCAGCAGACCGAAGCGGTGAGCGACATCCTCGGCGTGGCGGAAAAGTCGATTTTTGATATCATCATGCGCCGCCACGAGGGAAGCACGCTGACGCATATTGCGGACGTTCTGCCGGATACCTATCTGCGCATCGAGCAGCTGACCGAGTTGAAGGGCGGCATCGACGGTGTGCCGACGGGCTTTGTGGATTTGGATAACCTGCTGACCGGCCTGCACGGAGGCGAACTGGTGATTGTCGGCGCGCGCCCTTCGATGGGCAAGACGAGCTTTGGCATGAACCTGATCGGCTACGCGGCGACGATGGCAGGCAAGACGACGGCGGTTTTCTCGCTGGAAATGCCGAAGGATCAGCTCGCGATGCGCCTTCTGTGCGCGGATGCGCGCGTGGACATGCAGTCCGTTCGCCATGGCTCGCTGCGCGACGACGACTGGATTTCGCTGTCCTCCGCGCTCGGCCCGCTGGCGGCCTCCAATATCTATATCGACGATACGTCCGGCATCACGCCGTCGCAGCTCCGTTCCCGCTGCCGAAGGCTGAAAATGGAGCACGGGCTGGATATGATTATGGTCGACTATTTGCAGCTGATGAGCGCGGACGGCCATGTCGAAAACCGCCAGAACGAGGTCAGCGAGATTTCGCGCAACCTCAAGAGCATCGCCAAGGAGCTGAACGTGCCGCTGGTTGCGCTGGCGCAGCTTTCCCGTGCGGGCGCGCAGCGAAGCGACAAGCGGCCGATTCTATCCGACCTGCGCGATTCCGGCGCTATCGAGCAGGACGCCGACGTCATCATGTTCCTGCATCGAGAGGAATATTACGATCCCAACACCGAGGACAAGAACATCGCCGAGGTGATTGTGGCCAAACAGCGCAACGGCCCGCTGGGCACGGTGAAACTGGCCTGGCTGGGGCAATACACGCGCTTTGCCAGCCTCCAGCAGGGCGGCGCGGCGCAGTAAAAGACATGAGGTGAAGCCATGCATACGCTCGTCGTTGCCGAAAAACCCTCCGTCGCGCGGGACATTGCCCGCGTGCTGGGTGCAAAGGACAGGGGCGAAAACAGCCTGATCGGCGGCGGCTATGTGGTTACATGGGCGCTCGGCCATCTGGTTACGCTCAAGGAGCCGCAGGAGCTGGACGAGCGGTATACCCGATGGCGCGCGGAGGATCTGCCGATTCTGCCCGAAAAGATGGAGACAAAGGTGATCAAAAAGACGAGAAGCCAGTTTCTCTCCGTCAAAAAATGGATGAACGACAAGGAAACGCAGGATATCATCTGCGCGACGGACTCCGGGCGCGAGGGCGAGCTGATCTTCCGTTATATTTACGAGCAGGCGGGGTGCAGAAAGCCGGTGAAGCGGCTGTGGATCTCCTCCATGACGGACGAAGCCATCCGCGCCGGGTTTGACAGCCTTCGGCCGTCGGCGGATTACGATGCGCTCTATGCCAGCGCGCGCTGTCGGGCGGACGCGGACTGGCTCATCGGTATGAACGCGACGCGCGCCTATACGATCCGCTACAATGTGCTGCTCTCCATCGGCCGTGTGCAAACGCCGACGCTGAGCATGCTCGTCAAGCGGAGACGGGAAATCGACGCATTTGTGCCCAAGCCGTTTTACACGGTGCGCGCGGATTTCGGCGACTATCAGGGCGTGTACATCGACAAAAAAGGCGAGCGCAAGCTCGAAAACGAGGAGGGCGCGCAGCAGATCGCGCAGCGCGTTTCCGGCCGGTCGGCACGGGTGACGCAGGCCGCGCGGGAACACAAGAGCGTGTGGCCGCCACTCCTGTATGATTTGACGACGCTCCAACGCGAAGCGAACGCGCAACTGGGCTTTACCGCGAAAAAGACGCTGGCGACAGCGCAAAAGCTCTACGAACAGCACAAGCTGCTGACCTATCCGAGGACGGACAGCCGCTATCTGTCGCACGATATGCTCGGCAAGGTGCAGACGACGCTGGACAGCTATGACGGCGCGCTGCAGCCCATCGGCGAGCAGGCGCTTTCCTATGGCGTTCGGATGACCAAGCGCGTGTTTGACGACGCGAAGCTGACCGACCACCACGCGATCATTCCGACGGGCAAGCGCGCGGATCGCGTGAATCTGACTGCGGATGAGCGCAGGCTGTACGAGATGGTCGCCAAGCGATTGGCGGCGGCGTTCTATCCGAATTACGAATACGACGCGCTGCGCGTGGTCACGACCTGCGGCGAGGATGATTTTCTCAGCACGGGGAAAGCCGTCACGCAGGAAGGATGGAAGGCCGTCTACGGCGGAGACGAGGGTAAAAGAAAAAAGAAGGCGGATGACGACGAGCAGCGGCTTCCGGCGCTGGCCGTCGGGGACGAGCGGCTCTGCAAGCGCGCACAGGTGACGCGCGACCAGACCAAGCCGCCGAAGGAATATAGCGACGCGAGTATCCTGCTGGATATGGAACACGCAGGGCGGCAGATTGCGGACGAAGAAATTCGCGAGCAGATGAAGGATTGCGCGCTGGGCACACCGGCAACGCGCGCGGCCATCATTGAGCGGCTGATCGACGTGGGATATGTGCGGCGCAGCGGCAAAAACCTCGTGGCGACGGAAAAGGGCGTGCACCTGATAGAAGCGGTGCTGCCGGAGATCGCTTCGCCGGAGACGACGGGCCGCTGGGAACGGGCGCTGGCGGAAATTGCCCGAGGCAGCGACGGCGAAGCGCGCTTCCGTCAGGGCATTGCGCGGCTGGCGGCTTTCCTTGTTGAAAACGCGGCTGGCGCGCCGGATGTGGCCTTTGCCAAGGAGGAGCGCCGAGGGAAAAAGCGCATACCGACGCTCGGTGTGGCCTGCCCCGTCTGCGGTCAGGGCAAGGTGGCGGAAAACAGCAGGGGCTTTTACTGCACCCGATTCCGCGAGGGATGCAGATTCACCATCTGGAAGGATGCACTGACGCGAGCGGGCGGCCCGATGCTGACCGCCAAGCTGCTCAAGCTGTGCATGGAGAAGAAGGACGTGCGCGGCTCGACCGGCACCATTCACTACGACGCGGGACAGATCCGTTTTGAAGCGGGAGAACGGTAAAGGAGCGACGGCCATGTTTTATACGGAAAAACGAACGGAAGAAAACAAACGGCGTCTGCGGCGGGACGTTTTCAAAATGCTGCTGGCGATGCTGCCGTTTTTTGCGCTGTGCGCCGCGGGCTTTGCGGTGCGCAACCAGACGCTGTGCACGGCTGGGCTGATTCTGACCTGTGCGGCGGCGATTTTTGTCGGGGATTTGTTTGTGATGCCGTCGATTCGATACGGCCGCTTTCTGCGCGAGCTGACCAGCGGCCTGACGCGCAAGACGGCGGGAACGCTGGTGCGCGTCGGCGATGAAGAGGTTTATGAAAACGGCGTGCATTTTCACGAGATGATTGTCAATGTTTATGAGGATATGGCGCCGGAGGGCGAGCGGCGCTTTTTGATCGAGTCGGCCATGCCCTTTGACGCGGCGCTGATTGGGCGCGACGTTGCGGTGACGAGCCACGATAAAGTCGTGCTGGCCGTTGAGCCACTGGGGGGAAACGCATGAACCGCGCACGGGATTTTCTGGCCCGAATGGAAGAAAAGACGGCGTTTCGCGCCTGCGTCTTTGCGGCGATTCTCGTGCTGATGGCGGCGACCATGTTCCTGCTGAACACGCATACGCCGCTGCAAATGGACGATTATGATTATTCCTTCAGTTGGAGCACGGGCAAGCCGCTTGCCGGGGTGTCGGACGTGCTCGCCTCTCAGGCGGCGCATTACCGTCTCTGGGGCGGGCGCAGCGTGGTTCACACGCTGGCGCAGCTCTTCCTTTATTGGGGAAAGGGCGTTTTCAACATCGCCAATACGGCGGCGTATATGCTGCTCGTGCTTGAACTGTATGCGCTGGCCAAGCCGAAGGGCAGACGGTTTTGCTGGACGATTCTGCTGGTCATCCACGCGGCGCTGTTCACGCTGGTTCCGTTCTTCGGCACGGTCTTTTTGTGGCTGGACGGCGCGTGCAACTATCTGTGGGGCACGGCGCTGGCGCTTTTGCCGCTGCTGATCATCCCGCGGCTGCTGGAAAAAGAATGTGCGGCGCTCGGCGTGATCGGCGTTCCGCTCTGCTTTTTGAGCGGCTGGACGAATGAGAACGCGGCCTGCGGCATGCTGGCGGCGGCACTCTTGCTGCTGGCGGACAGCGCATACCGCGGGAAAAGAACGCCGGTTTCCGCGTGGCTCTGTCTGGCGGCGCAGGCGGCGGGCGCGGCGATGATGATTCTTGCGCCGGGGAATTTTGCGCGCGCATCTGTCTATGCCTACGATTCGATGGCGTGGGAGATCGTGAAGCGGCTGCTCCGCATTGCGCTTTATACGGGCGTGTATGCGGGCGCGGAATTGCTGGCCATGCCGATTGTCCATGGAATGGGGCGGGCGCTTCACGTGCCGATGCGAAACCGGCGGGCGGCGCTTTTGCTGCTGGCGGCGCTGCTGAGCGCGTATGCGATGGTCGCCTCGCCGGAATTGTCGGATCGGTCGTATACCTGCGTGATTGCGCTGACGCTCTGCGCGCTGGCGACGCTGCTCGGCGACATGGAGGCGCATGTCCGCGCGCTGGACGCGGCCAGACTGTGCGCGCTGCCGCTGGCGCTGTTTTTGCTTGTTTACGGCGGGTATCAGGCTGTCAGGGAAGTCGGCGCGCATGAGGCGGCGTGGGAAGCGCAGACTCAAAAAATCGAAACAGCAGTGCAGAGCGGGGCGGACGAGGTGAAAATCGCCTCGGTGGAAAGCCGCTCGCGCTTTACCATGAACATTGCGCTGGAAAAGGACGCGGAAAGCTGGCCGAACAGCACGCTCTCCAAGTGGTTCGGGATTCGGGTTTGCGGCGAGTGAAATGTGTTCTTTTTGTGAATTTGAACAAAAAGAGCGAACATTTGAGCCGCAGGGCGACACACGCGCTTGACAAGTCGATGACAGCTTATTATAATAAATCGTATATTGCCGAGTAGAGGCTGAAAGGAAGAGAACGAACATGAATAAGAGATTCGCGCTGATTGCGTTGCTGCTTGCGGCTTTGATGCTGCTCTCCGGCTGCAACCTGATCGGCCACGACGACGAGCTTGACGGCGCGCAGGTTGTGGCGAAGGTGGAGACCAGCCAGGATACCACCGAGATCACCAAGGCGGAGTGGGAGGCTTACCGGGATTATCTGGCCAGCTACTACCAGCAGTATTTCCAGCAGAACTTCGGCGTGTCGATGCAGCTCACGGACGACGATATCGCCTCCTACGGCGAGGCTGCTGTCGAGCAGCTGATTGAGAGCGTCGTGCTTGAGGATAAGATGAAGGAGCTTGGCTTCGAGCCGCTGCCCGAAGAGGATGCCTCCGACGTGGAAAGCTACGCCGACAACATGTTTAACTTCTACAAGATGATGATCCGCTACCAGAACTATCCGGATCTGGAGACGGTGGAAGAGGAAGAAGCGCGTCTGGCCGCCCTCGAAGAGGCGACCGGCAGCGAGGCGACCCCGGCCGAGGCGACCTCGGCCGAGGCCGTTGATACGGAGCGCAAGGCGACCGTCACCAACGATCAGCTCGACGAGATGCTCGTCAACGACCTGAACACCGTCGGCTATACGCGCGATTATTTCGTGCAGAACCAGACCGCCAGCGTGCAGCGCGAAAAGATTCGCGAATATGCCGCCAAGGACGTCGCGGTGACGGACGAGCAGGTGAAGGAAGAATTTGACAAGCGCGTGGCCGCCCAGAAGGAAAGCTATGACGCGGCTCCGGCCGGTTATGTGACCGCCGAGAACAACGGCACGACGAATTACTATGTGCCGGAAGGCTACCGCGGTGTGAAGAACCTGCTCATCAAGTTCAGCGACGAGAAGCAGAGCGAAATCAGCGACCTGAACAGCGCGATTTCCACCGCGAACACCACGCTGAGCGACGCGCAGAAGCAGCTTGACGATCTGAAGGCGGAGGATACCTCTTCCTATGACGAGGCGACCAAGGCCGGCTATGACGAGCAGGTTGCGGCGCTCGAAGAGACCGTGGCGACCGCTCAGGCGACGCTGGATGAATCCAGCGCGAAGCTGGAGACCGTGACCGCCGAGGCGTATGACGAGATCCTGCCGACGGCGCAGGACGTGCTCGCCCGTGCGCAGTCCGGCGAGGACTTTGATAGCCTGATTGAGACCTATGGTCAGGACACCGGCATGAACAACGAGCCGAACAAGAGCCGCGGCTATCTGGTCTGCGACGGTCTGTCCGTCTATGAGCAGAGCTTCCAGGATGCGGCGATGGCGCTTGAAAAGGTCGGCGACGTGTCCGCCGAGCTGGTCAAGACGAGCTATGGCTATCACATTCTTCAGTATGCGACCGACATCGCTGCGGGCGAGGTTGAGTATACCGACGAGATCAAGAGCAATATCTATGATACCATGCTCTCCGACGCGAAGGATGCGGCTTATGAAGCGGCTGTGACCCAGTGGGTTTCCGAAGCGAAGGTTACGACCTATCCGAAGGTTATGAAGTAATTCGGTTTGTTTGAAAACGAAGGACGTCGTATTGAATGCGGCGTCCTTTTTTTGATATATGGGAAAAGGCGCAAAATTGCCTCCATGCGCAGAAATAGAATAACGACGAGGGCTTTTGCTCAAAATAGGGGCAAATCGAGCGGAGGCGTTCGCATGAAGAGAAAACAAAAAGCGCGTTGCGCCGCCTCCGGGTCTGCGGAGGTGGGCGGATGAGCAAACGAATCGGTGCGCAAACGACGGCGCTGCCGTCGTGCCCCGGCTTGATCGGCTGGGCGGGGATTGCGGGGCAAAAGGAAAAAGAAGGCCCGTATGGCGCGAAATTCGATTGGATTATACCGGACGAGTTGAATGGGGAGCAATCCTTTGAAGGCGCTGAACGCGCGATGCTCGAACAGGCGGTTGTGCTCTGCGCGGAAAAAGCGGGAACGCGGCTGAACGAAATTCAAATGCTGCTCGCGGGCGATCTGCTCAACCAGATCATTTCCGCCGGATTTGCGGCGCGTAACCTCGGAATCCCGTTTTACGGTCTGTACGGGGCGTGTTCCACCATGTCTGAATCCCTGTCCGTCGGCGGCATGCTGGCGGACGGAGGCTTTGCGGATCGGCTGATCTGCGCGACGTGCAGCCACTTCTGCACGGCGGAGCGGCAGTATCGCGCGCCGCTGGAATTGGGCAATCAGCGCACGCCGACGGCGCAGTGGACGGTGACCGGCGCGGGCGCGGTGATGATTTCCGGTTCGAAGCACGCGCCGGTGGTCTTGACGCATACGACATGCGGGCGCGTGGTGGATCTGGGCATTACGGATGCGAACAACATGGGAGCGGCCATGACGCCAGCGGCTTTCGATACACTTGCGGCGCATTTCAGAGATCTGGGGCGCGGCTTTGCGGATTACGATTTGGTGGTGACGGGCGATTTGGGGCGCTTGGGTCGAGAGCTTCTCATTGAGCTGCTGCGCGAAAAGAAAATCGACGTGGACGAGGGCAAGCTGTTTGACTGCGGATGCGAAATCTTTTCCGAAAGGCAGGATGTTCATTCGGGCGGGAGCGGGTGCGGCTGTGCGGCGAGCATGTTGTGCGCGCATCTGCTGCCCGAGCTCGCGGCAGGCCGATTGAAGCGCGTTTTGTTTATGGCGACGGGCGCGCTGCTCAGCCCGACAAGCAGCATGCAGGGCGAGAGCGTGCCCGGTATCGCGCATGCCGTCGCGATGGAGCATCGAAAGGAGAAGGGCGCGTGATAGAGATTTTGTGGATGCTGGTGAAGTCGTTCTTCGTGGGCGGTCTGCTCTGTGCCATCGGTCAGGTGTTGATTATGAAGACACAGTTGACCAGCGCGCGGATTCTGGTCGGCTATGTGACGGCGGGCGTTATTCTCGGCGCGCTGGGGCTGTATAAACCGATTGTTGATTTTGCGGGCGCGGGCGCGACCGTTCCGCTGCTGGGCTTTGGGTATGCGCTGGCGCGCGGCGCAATCGAGGGCGTGAAGGAAACGGGGATTCTCGGCGCGTTCACCGGCGGTGTGACGGCTGCGGCGGGCGGCATTGCGGCGGCGGTGTTTTTTGGCTACCTGGCCGCAGTCCTGTTTAAGCCCAAGATGAAAAGCTGAACCGAAACAGACCGGAAGTCCAAACAGACTTTTGGTCTGTTTTTCTGATTTCGAGCGTCGGCCTGTTTTCAAACGGACAACATGACATATTGCGCACAGGCGTGAAGATGCGGTATAATAGGCTCATTCTGCGGGACGAGGAGCGTGAGGAGGATGACAAATCGGCTGATGGAAACGGCGTGCGCCAGATTGTGCCTGCTTACGCCCATCGCATGGGACGAATCCATGCCGCCGCTGTTTTCCCGCATGGCTGTGCGGCGAATGATGGAATGCGGCGCGCTCTCCGGGCTCGTCCTGCGCCGAACGGACATGCTGCCGCAGGCGACGTTTGAACGCGCGGAAATGCTTCTCACCCGGACGAGTGACGCGCTTTTGTGTTTGGAAGCCTATGAAAAGCAGGAATATCGGCTGATTCTGCCGGAAAGCAGGGAATGGCCGAAGGCGCTGCGCGCGCTCGGCGGTCGGGAACCGCTCTTCCTCTTTATGAAGGGAAATGCGGCGCTGCTGGAGCGGCGAACCGTTGCGGTGGCGGGCAGCAGGGAGATTGCGCCCGCGACAAACGACATGGCGGCGCGGCTTGGCGCCATGCTGGCCGAAGAAGGGATAACGATGGTCTGCGGCGGTGCGCGCGGCGTGGATCGCGCGGCGCAGGATGCGCTGTTGGACGCCGACGGTTCGTTGATTCTCGTTCCGGCGGTTTCTGCGGAGCAGGCCTGCGCGCGGGAAAAGGAAGCGGCGGCGCTGCAAACGGGCAGGCTGCTGCTGCTCAGCGAGACGCTGCCGGATGCGCCGTTTTCTGCCGCGAGGGCGTTGGCGCGCAACCATACCATTTATGCGTTGGGGAAAAACGCGATTGTCGTTGCGGCCAGAAACGGCGTTGGCGGGAGCTGGCGAGGGGCGACGGCGGGGCTGTGCGGCAATTTTTCGTCGGTCTACGTGCCGGACGAAGACGGCGCGGATTTCGAAGGAAACCGCGCGCTGTTTGAATACGGCGCGCGAAGGATTGATTTGAGCGGAAAACGGACGATCGGCGAGCAGCTGTGCGTCGAGGAACAGATATCTTTTCTCTAAACCTGCGAAGGAGGCGTGAACGCCGTGCAAGTGACGCTGTCGCAAATTCCCATGCGGGAAATTCTGCATTTTCTGGGCTGGCGCGGAACGCCGGTCGAGCCGCCGCTGATGGAGCAGATCAGGCGAATCAGAGGCGAGGTGCTTGAACAGGTGAAGCCGCGGGCGGTCATGCGGCGCTTTGTCCGCCTGCCGGACGGAACGCTCGAGGGAACGCGCTTTTTTCCGCAGGGGAAGGATGTGCGCGAAATGCTGTCTGCCTGCCATGAAACGGTTTTGCTGGCGGCAACGCTGGGCGCGGACAGCGAGCGCATGCTTCTGCGGGCGCAGACAAAGAGCGCCGCGGACGCGCTGATTCTGGACGCGGTGCTCAGCGCGGCGATTGAGGCGGTCTGCGACCGGATGGAGGAGACGCTGAGGGAAAAGCTGGCGGCGCAGGCGCTGTATTTGACGGATCGGTTCAGCCCCGGCTACGGCGACATGCCGCTTGCGCAATCCGGGCAAATCTGCGAGGTGCTGAACGCCGGACGCTCCATCGGGCTGACGGTCAGCCAAAGCGGGATTTTGATACCGCGAAAATCGGTGACGGCCGTGCTGGGGATCAGCCGAACGCAGGTTTCGCGAAGACCGAAGGGATGCGAGGGGTGTTCGGCGCGCCAAACCTGCGCATTTGCAAGACGCGAAGACATAACGGAGGAATGACGATGGCATATACGAAAGCGATTACGCTGCTCGACGGCGCGATGGGGACGATGCTCCAGAAAGCGGGGCTGAAGCTCGGCGACCGCCCGGAGACGCTTTCCATCACGGCGGCGGACGTTGTGGAGGGCATACAGCGGCAGTATGTGCAGGCGGGGACGCGGCTGCTGCTGGCGAACACGTTCTGCGCGAACGCGCACAAGCTGGCCGGAACGGGCTTTGAGGTGGAAGACGCCGTTCGCGCGTCTGTCGCCGTGGCAAAGCGCGCCTGTGTGGGAACGGATGCGAAGGTTTTGCTCGACATCGGCCCCATCGGCGAACTGCTTGAGCCGCTGGGGACGCTCAAATTTGACGAGGCCTACGCGCTGTATGCGCAAATGATTCGCGCGGGCGCGGCGGCTGGCGCAGAGGGCGTTTTTTTTGAAACGTTTTCCGATTTGAACGAGCTCCGCGCGGGCGTCCTGGCGGCCAAAGAGTGTTCCGATTTGCCGGTGTTTGCCTCGATGACGTTCGAGGCCTCCGGCCGGACGTTCCTCGGCTGCCGTGCGGATGCGGCGGCGATGGCGCTGGACGCGCTGGGCGTGGAGCGCATCCGCTTCATGACCTCCCACCCCAAGGACCTCAGCGACGATCTCATCTACCGTTCCGAGCTTTCCGCACACGCTGAGAAACGCGCGCTCGAGCTCGCGGTATTCCGCCCCCACCGCGCGCGTGCGCGCGACGAGGATCATATCATACCCCTGCGCAAGCCCGACTTGATTGAGCCGGAAAATTTCCCGCAGACGGCGGCGGACGCGGTTGCGCACCACGGCGTGTCCGAGCTTTGTGCTTACCGTTACGCCGAGGCGGTTACGCCCCCGCCGGTTCGGGC